>TARA_B110001454_G_scaffold219189_1_pt1 | contig 11060 bp, 9 predicted proteins | sample TARA_B110001454 | Tara Oceans TARA_B110001454 (sample SAMEA4397004) | marine metagenome | biome: Polar Biome; feature: [MES] marine water layer (ENVO:01000295) within the mesopelagic zone...; material: water (ENVO:00002006), including particulate matter (ENVO:01000060) such as...... | reverse complement strand
TCGAAATTTAGTTGAGCATCTTGGGCACTTTATGTGAATCATGCCGTTTCCTGGGCAAGGAGTGCGCCTGAACCAAACTGCCCCTCAAGCGCAGACTGAGGGGCCAGTTCTTGTTTAGTAACTGGTATCGTTTTTGGATCTCATAGAGTTAAGGAGTGGTTTCCGCTTTGTAAACCGATATAACGGTTTATGGCTAATAAAAGTGGAAACAAAGTAGACATATGAGGATCAAAGAAGTCATCCTAATCACCATCTTTATGATCATCAATCTATTCGTTATTACCGGCATCCTATTGCAGTTAGAAAAAGACTTCAACGACAAGCCCGACTACTCCGTCGAGCGAATTATCATGCAGTCATCGGACTCGGACGGCGAGGCGATGAAGGCCCTTAAAGAGAAATCGGGTCGTAAATCGCCATTCGAATACAATCAGTAGATTAAATCCCTAAGCGTTTCGGTGAATCTGCTTTTTTCTCGCGAGCTGCCTTGATAAACTGTGCTTCCAACGTAGTCAAAACCACAGAATTAATAATTCCTTCAACCGTAGTAGTTCGTTGCAAGACGTTCGCGCTGCGACGGATTCCCATCAAGAAGGGTCCAATGACTTCAACTTTTCCTAATTGCTGCATTAATTTGTAACTGATGTTCGCGCTTTCTAAATTTGGGAATACCAAAACATTGGCGCCCCCTTTGATTTCGCAGAAAGGGAAAATACGTTCTGTGATTTCGGCATTGACTGCCGCGTCGGCTTGGATATCGCCATCGATCATCAGATCGGGGCGCATTTCGCGGGCAATGTCCGCCGCTTTTTTCATTTTCGCGGGAGTACCAGGTGCGGCTGTGAAATTTGAGTACGATAACATCGCTACTTTCGGTTTTTTGCCGAAGTATTCAACGATACGGCTGCATTGAAGGGCGATCTTCGCCAAGTTTTCACTAGTAGGATCAAAACTCATGGTTGTATCGGCTAGCATCACAAAGCGATCGTCTGTTAATACCAAGTTGCAACCAGCAGCGACTTCATCGTGGCCAACGCCGATGATTTGCAAGATAGGTTTAACGGCATCGCCGTAATTTTGAGTCGAGCCAGTCACCAATCCATCAGCATCGTCCATCATGACCATCATTGAAGCGAAGTAATTTGGATCGGCCATTAAGCGTTCGGCCTCTTTTAAAGTCATGCCTTTACGTTGGCGGAGTTTATAAAGTTCTTGAACGTAATCTTTGAATTTTGGATGTTGAGATGGGTGCAAGATCGCAATATTTTCTAAAGAGGTTAACTCTAGAGCTTTGATTTTTTCACGAACACGATCTGGGTAACCGATCAAAATTGGCTCACAGATGCCTTCATCAACCAAAGTACGTAATGCTTTTAGGATTTTATTTGAAGTTCCCTCGGGGAATACGATTTTACATTTACGTCCGTCTGCGGCTGAATTAGAGCGAACGCGATTGATCGAGGAACGAATGAAAGATTTCGATGGACCTTGGAATGATTCTAAATGATCGCGGTATTTGTTCCAGTCTTCAATTTTTCTCGTCGCTACGCCGGTGTCGATCGCTGCCTTGGCTACCGCTGGAGCTACCCACATTAGGACGCGCGTGTCGAACGGTTTAGGAATCAGATATTCGCGACCGAATTTAAAGCTCTTGCCACCATAAGTTTCCGAAACACGCTCTGGCACGTGTTCGCGGGCTAAAGCGGCTAGCGCTTTGACTGCGGCTAACTTCATTTCTTCATTGATTTGTGTCGAGCGCGTATCTAAAGCGCCACGGAAGATCGATGGGAAGCCCAAAACGTTGTTTACTTGATTTGGGAAATCGGAACGACCGGTGGCTACGATAGCATCAGGGCGAGCGGCACGCGCGGCGCCTGGCTCGATCTCGGGATCAGGATTTGCCATTGCGAAGATGATGGGATCGTGATTCATTTTCATAAGCATTTCAGGTGTCACGGCACCAGCTACCGATAACCCAACGAATACGTCGGCCCCATCCAGTGCTTCTGTGAGTGTGCGTTTTTCTGTTTCCGCCATGAAGGCATCTTTATATTTATTCATACCGGCTTTGCGGCCTTTGTAGATTACACCTTGTGAATCACACATCATCAAGTTGGAGCGTTTTACGCCTAACGAGATAAATATATTTGAACAGGCAACGGCACTGGCGCCCGCACCATTAACAACGACGCGGATTTGTCCCATGTCTTTGCCGGTGATATGACATGCGTTTAAAAGGGCAGCACCGCTGACAATCGCTGTTCCGTGCTGATCATCGTGGAATACGGGGATGTTCATTTCTTTTTTTAGAGTCTCTTCGATTTCAAAACACTCTGGTGCTTTGATATCTTCTAGATTGATGCCGCCGAATGTAGGTTCAAGCTGTTTCACCGCTTGAATAAATTCTTTTACATCAGATGTTTTGATTTCTATGTCGAATACATCGATGCCAGCGAATTGTTTGAAGAGAACCCCTTTGCCTTCCATCACCGGTTTTGAAGCCGATGGACCAATATTGCCTAAACCTAACACGGCTGTACCGTTAGAGATAACGCCGACTAGGTTTCCTTTTGATGTATAATCGTAAACTTTTGACTCATCTTTTGCGATCGCTTTACACGGGGCCGCTACACCTGGTGAGTAGGCTAATGAAAGGTCTTTTTCCGTTGCGCAGGGTTTGGATGAGATAACTTCAATTTTACCTGGTTTCCCTTTTGAATGGTACTCGAGTGCTTCTTGATCAAAATTAGCAGTGCTCATAATGTTTCCTCTTAACTAATAAAAGTCCTTTTAAAAGTTTTTTATACGACTTAAGAACCTAAGATGTGGTCCCACAGCGTGAATTATTAAAATAAGGCCCTATTAAAAAGGGGTTAGGCCGTCTTGTCAAATTGATCTCAGACTTTCAAAATTTTGAAAGAAAGTTTTAACCCAACCTAAGGGCCGGGTCGTCTAATGTACATAGGTGCTTATGGATGGGCGCTTAAGGAAGAGGCAAGAATGCTTCTTAAAGATCAGGGAGGATCGCATGAGACGGATTTCATTTTGGATAGCTATAATTATGATTCACAGTGGCTACAGAGTGTTGGCTTCGTCAACTGTGGACTTTAACAAGGAGATCGAAATGGTGTCACAAGATCAGTTCACTACGCACTTAAATACGCTAGAGAAAACGCGTGTGACTGAAGCGGCTGTAGACTTTGAAAACAAATACCGTAAGCCGACTCCGTCTAAAACTTTAACATTTTTTCCGTTGCGCCTGCGAATGAAGTCGCCAAAGCCAAAGACTAAAGTCGCTGACTCGACAAAACCTACGCCAGGAGTAACGGGTGAAGCGCGCACAAATTTGATACAACTCTATCGGGAGCAAGTCCTATGAAGAAATCTTGAGAACGTTGAGGGTGTGATTAATTTTCCACAGATAGTGCATACTGTCTTTTGAATGGGGGTTCATTAAAAAATTGTAAAATTCTACTCCTTGGTTATCATTTTAGATGAAGAATCTAAAAGATAACTAAGGAGTTTTTTTATGTCGGGAGCTTCAAAAGCTAAATCGCCTCGTGATGTTGTTATTGTGGAGGGTTTTAGAACTCCGTTCGTAAAGTCGGGTGATAAATTTGCGGGTGTTCACCCAGCAGATTTAGGCAAGGTGGCGCTTAAAGCTGTTCTTGCAAAAACAAATTTAAATACAAATGAAATCGATGAAGTCATTATTGGGAACACCGGAAATCCACCTGATGCCGTGAATATTTCTCGTGTGGTGGCTTTAGGTGCCGGAATTCCACAGAAGACTTCGGCGTACACAGTACATCGTAACTGTGCCTCAGCCTTAGAAAGTATTTCAAATGGATACGAGAAAATTCGTAGCGGAACAATGGATGTCATCGTTGCAGGCGGGACAGAAAACATGTCTCAGATGCCGATACTAATGCCGCAGAAATTCCAAAAAATCTTTATGGATCTTCCTCGGGCGAAAGGTCCGTCTCAAGCTCTTCCTCTGTTGTGGAAGTTGTTCAAAACTGATGTAAAGCAAATCAAAGCCATGCTCACGGGCGACACACGTAATGAATTGATGCCGACGGCGGCAGTGCTGCAGGGTTTGACAGATCCGTTTGTTGGAATCAATATGGGCCAAACAGCGGAAATTCTAGCAAAAGAGTGGGGTTTGTCACGACAAACTCAAGATGAATTTGCATTACGTTCCCATAAGTTAGCGTCGGGTGCTAAAGAAAAACTTCGCGAAGAAATTGCGCCCGTGGCAATGGCTCCGGATTACAAAGAAACCATCATTGATGATATCGGTCCTCGCGATAATCAAACAATCGAAGCTTTGAATAAATTAAAACCGTTTTTTGATAAAGAAACAGGAACGATCACAGCGGGTAATTCATGTCCAATCACCGATGGTGCTGCGATGATGTTATTGATGTCGCGTGAAAAAGCGGAATCACTGGGTTACAAGCCAATGGCGCGAATTTTATCTTACGGTTTTGCAGGACTAGAGCCGGAACGAATGGGATTGGGGCCAGTGTATTCAACTCCCGTGGCGCTAAAGCGCGCCGGTCTTGAGCTGAAAGATATGGGGTTAGTTGAGCTAAACGAAGCCTTCGCCGCGCAAGTATTAGCGTGTCAGAAAGCTTTCAACTCAGATGAGTTCGCTAAAAACAAATTAGGTTTGTCACAAAAAGTGGGTGAACTAAGAAATGAAATCCTAAACGTGAATGGCGGCGCGATTGCCTTGGGTCATCCGGTAGGGACAACAGGGACTCGTATCACTTTGACGTTGATGCGTGAGATGCGTCGTCGCAGTGTTCAGTTTGGCTTAGCGACACTATGTATCGGTGGCGGTCAAGGTGGATCAATCATTATCGAGAATGAAAATTAAATAAGGCTGGGGATTCAAATGAGCATGCAAGATAGTTTCAAAGTAAAATACAATGGTGATATCGCTACATTAGAAATGGATCTTCAAGGCGAGAAGGTAAATAAACTTTCTACCGCGGTGATGGGTCGTTTTAAAGATGTCGTTGAAGAGGTTTCGAAATCAAAAGCAAAAGTATTTATCATTAAATCACTGAAGCCAAAGATTTTCGTGGCCGGCGCTGATATTGAGGAAATAAAAAATCTTAAAACGAAAGAGGCGGTCGAAGCCGCTGTTAAAGGCGGTCAGGATATTTTCAATTTATTAGAAGATATGCCTCAGGTCACAATTGCATCAGTTAACGGAGCCTGTGCGGGTGGTGGTTGCGAGATGATTTTAGCGTGTGATTATAGGATTGCATCAGAAGATCCTTCGACGCGTATAGGGTTACCTGAAACCCAATTGGGAATCATTCCTGGTTTCGGTGGTTGTGTTCGATTGCCTCGCACGATTGGTATTCAAGCGGCGCTTGATATTATTCTAGCGGGTAAATTACTCAATGGTAAAAAAGCTAAAAAAGCAGGCTTGATAGATAAATTGGTTCATCAGTCGATTTTAGAAGAAGAGACTTTGAAATGGGCGAATCAGATAATTAAAGACGGCGCGCAAAAGCGTCGTAAAGTGTTTCAGCCTCAAGGTTTGGTTGGAAAAATCTTAGAAGGTGGTTTAGGCCGCGGTATTGTTTTCAGCAAAGCAAAAGACGCAACTATGAAGGCGACGAAAGGCCACTACCCGGCGCCAATCGCAGCATTGCAAGTCGTAAAAGAAACCTACGGAATGAATGATCGTCAAAAGGCTTTGGATATCGAAAGAAAGTATTTCGGTGAAATGGCGTTAACGGATGTTTCTAAAAATTTAATTCACGTTTTTTATTTAACAGAAATGGTGAAAAAACAAACGGGCTTGCCGGCAGGCAGCACGGTAAAAGCAAAAGAGGTAAAAGCAGTTGGAGTGCTTGGTGCTGGAACGATGGGTGGCGGTATTGCCTACATCGGTGCGGACAAGGGTATTCACATGCGTGTGAAAGACATTAACCATGATGCGCTTAACAAAGCCTACAAACATGCCTCTGATATTTGGGCGAAACTAGTTAAGAAAAGAGTGATCGATAAATTCCAAGCAAAACAAAAAATGGATTTAGTGTCTGGTGGTTTGGGTTATGAAGGCTTTAAAACTTTAGATGTTGTGATTGAAGCTATTGTTGAAGACATGAATATCAAACGTAAAGTGATCGCAGAAACTGCGGCTCAAATGCGTTCTGATGCTATTATTGTGACAAACACATCATCTTTAAGTGTCACGGAAATGGGACAGGCGCATCCAAAACCAGAAAATTTTGCGGGTATGCATTTTTTCAATCCGGTAGATAAAATGCCATTAGTGGAAGTTATCCGTGGCCCTCAATCCAGCGACGAGACTATCGCTACCATATTTGAGTTATCTAAAAAGATGGGAAAAATGCCAGTCGTTGTAAAAGACGGCCCGGGTTTCCTGGTGAATCGTTTGCTGATTCCCTACTTAAATGAAGCGACATTCATGTTCCAAGAGGGCATGGATATTAAAACGATGGATGACTACTATGTTAAACATTTCGGTATGCCAATGGGACCTTTGGCCTTAATGGACGAAGTCGGATTAGACGTCGGTATCAAAGTGGTGAAAATCTTTAACAAAGCTTTTGGCGCCCGCGTGCAAGTTCCTGATGTGATGGAAAAAATCTCGAAATCAGGTCGCCTAGGTAAAAAGAACGGAAAAGGCTTCTATAAATACTCAGCAGAAGGCAAACGCTTGGAGCCGGATGAAACAATGTACGCAGATATGGGATTGCAAACGCCTACGAATCCATTAACGGAAAAAGAATGCATCGAACGCGGTGTATTCTCGATGATCAACGAGTGTGCGTCGGCATTGTACGAAGATCGCATCGTGGATACGCCGGACGAAGTCGATTTAGCCATGATTATGGGCACAGGTTTTCCTCCGTTCCGTGGTGGATTGTGTCGTTACGCTGACAGTGTCGGTTCACAAAATGTGGCTAACGCTCTGGAGCAATACTCGATGCAAAGAAATGCCCCTCGTTTAAAACCGATGGGAGCATTGAATGCTATGGCGAAAGAGAATAAGAAGTTTTATAAATAAAGTTTCTGCTTAAATTTGGAATCGTAAAGAGCCAATCCTCATAGATTGGCTCTTTTTTTGTTTGAAGTGCATAACTGGTCAAACTTTGATGCGCCGGGTACCAGAATGTTAGGAGGTGCCTTTTTCTGCTAATGTCTATAGATGGGGGTATCCGAATGTATAGATCCTGCGAAAAATATTTAGATAATGATGAGTTGTTGATTTTTCTGAATGAGACGAAAGAAAAATATGGGCGCTATTTTGATTTTGAATCGATTGGGAAAAGTTCTTTGGGTGAGGATATTTATCTGGTTACTTTGACAGATAAGGACTATAAACATCACTCAGAAAAACCAGCGTTTTGGATTGATGCTAATATTCATGCGAGTGAAGTCACGGGCACTCAAGGGGTTTTGTTTTTTATCGAACGCCTACTTGATGAGAAACACAAAGACACCTCCAAGCACAAAGAATTGATGAAGAAAATGACGTATTACTTGGTTCCTCGTTTTTCTCCGGATGGGGCGCGTGCTTTTTTCAAAGAATCTAATTCGTTTCGCTCAACGCCACTCGAAACAGCGTATGAGTATTCTAATTTTAAACGACACGATTTAGATGGTGATGGCGAAATTACTTTGATGCGCTGGAAAGATAAAGCTGGTCCTTTTAAAGAACTCGCTGGGTATCCTGGAATTTTAGTCCCGCGTGAAGCCAGTGATTTTGGTTTAGATTCAGAAACATATTATCAAGTCGTTCCTGAAGGAACTTGGACTGATTTTGATGGTTTTAAGAAAACCAAGAGTTACGATTTTGGTTATGATTTTAATCGTCAGTCACCGTCGTTCTTTGCTCCCGAGGGAATTCAAAAAGGGGCGGGAACTCTGCCGCTTGAATTCCCAGAAACGCGAGCGATAGCGGAAGCGATTCGGGCACGTAAAAATATTTTCGCGTCTAATTCCTATCATACCTATGGTGGTTTTATAATTAGAACTCCGGCAAATGTTCCGGAATCATCAATTCCGCTAGAAGATCGCATGCGTTCGGAAATGATTGCTGAATTGCTGCAAAAAAGTACCGAATACACTGTGCATTCGGGTAGTGACGATTTTGTTTATGTGCCTGGGCAGCCTCTGCCTGGAACGTTTGATGAATGGTATTATTTGCATCTGGGTATCATGGGAATGACGATCGAATACTGGGATGTATGGAAGCACGCGGGTATGTCTTGGAAGAAAGCCGTCGAAAAGTATGAAACGCTGTCATCAGAAAACATGGTTAAGTTATTAAAGTGGGCGAAGGAAAACCTAAAACGCGACCAGTATTTTAAAGATTGGACTAGTTTTGAACACCCACAATTAGGAAGAATCGAAATCGGTGGTTTTAAAACAGCCTTTTTCTTAACCAATCCGCCACTGCCATTTTTAGCAAAAGAAATCGAAAATGTTTTTGAAGGTAGTTTCGCTGTTTCAAGAATGGCACCTCTTGCGGAAATCGATTCAGTTGTGACTAAAAAAATAGAAGGTAATGTTTCGCAGGTGACGGTCGTTGTGAAAAACGTCGGTTATTTTCCAACCTATGGTTCTGAACAGGCGTTAAAGGTAAAAATCATCGACAAACCAGTTTGCAAAACTTCATTGAATGGAAAGTCGGGAGATTTTAAAATCATCTCAAAACCAGATGTCGATTCCATCAAACACTTAAAAGGGTTTTCAGATGGTAATCCACGATTATCCCCATTCTTCGGTACGGGATTTACGCACGAGTATGAACAACAGTTAACCTGGATTCTTCAAGGTAGCGGAGAATTTACATTTGAAATTAATTACCACAAAGGTGGCGTCGTTAGAAAAACTTTAACTGTTTAGAATCTACGGGTCCTGAATGTGACGGTATTTCCAAATCAGCCGCCCCATAGTGAAGCATAAAAATAAAATGGTGGCGACCAATCCATACCCGTAGCCTTCGCCCGGGTAATTGGAATATTGCAGGCCAAAGTACACCATGAATACTTTATTGATGATGGTAGGAACCGCAAAGACAACAATAAAGTCTTTTAAAACGTTTGGTTTTGCTGGTTCCTTTTTATCCACGTTAGTTGCCTCGATTGTTTTGAACTATTTTTTTAATCGAATGCTTTCGATTTTCACAGTTTCTACAGGAACATCGTCCATAGGCATTCCACCCGGAGTGTTTTTTACACCCGTTTTTACACCTTTAATTTTATCGACAACATCTTCGCCTTTAGTGACTTTTCCAAAAACCGCGTAACCCCAGCCGCCCGGAGTTTTTTCACGATAATTGAGTGCCCCGTTATCTTTTACGTTGATGTAAAATTGCGCGCTCGCGGAATGGGGATCGCTGGTGCGAGCCATTGCGATCGTGTATTTGTCATTTTTCAATCCATTGTCAGCTTCATTTTTAATCGGATCTTTAGTGTCTTTTTCCGACAGATCGTCTTTGAAACCGCCACCTTGAATCATGAAATTGTCGATTACGCGGTGGAAGATAGTGCCGTCGTAAAATTTATCTTTAACATAGGCCAAAAAATTCTCGACAGTTTTTGGTGCTTTTTCTTTGTCCAATTCAACAACGATTAAACCTTTAGATGTCTTGATTTCGATCACTGGGTTTTTGCCGTTTTTGGTTTTGGCTGGCTTTTCAGTTTTAGCTGTTTCTTTTGGCGCTGCATCTGTTGCCGGCGCATCTGCCGCAGCAAAAGCAAACGACGTAAAAAATAATAGAATCCCGATTTTTAGCATGAGTACACTCCTTAGCTGAAAAGTTAAGTGTAGGGATTAAATCTGTCAATACCTCAGTCTAGATAAGTATCTGGTCGTGTACAGTTTGATCAGAAATTCGCCGAGTTGTTTTTGTATGGCAAATTTACCCCAAAAAGGAACAGCTCCGATCGACTGGAAAAATGAAGCTGGGCCTATTCGCAAATTTTTAAATGATATCTCTGTGACAGAGATCATGATTAATCGATACGACCGCGTATTTGTCGAGCGTAAGGGTGTCATTGAAGAGACCGAAGGTAAGTTTGATAATCCAGAACATTTTATGCGTTTTGTGTTAGCTTTGGCAGTCAGTGTGGGGCGCGAATTAAATCGTCGTAATCCATTTCTAGATGCGAAATTGGCCGATGGTTCACGTATCAATATCGTGGTGCCGCCAATCAGTATTGAGGCTCCTGCTGTTACAATCCGGAAATTTTCTCCTGTCATGATTCACTATAATAATTTGATTCATCACGGGGCATTTGATGAAAAAATGCTCTACTTCCTAAATCAATCCGTATTGGCACGTTTAAACATTGTGGTCAGCGGTGGAACGGGATCGGGTAAAACAACGCTGCTTAATTTACTATCGCAATTTATCCCAGGGCGCGAACGTATTGTGACGATTGAAGACACTTGTGAATTACAATTGTCCGTTAAAAACCAAGTAAAAATGGAATGTCGCTCCTCAGTTGGTGAGGTGCAATTCGATATTAAAGATCTACTTAAGAACTCGCTTCGTATGCGTCCTGATAGAATTATTATTGGTGAGGTGCGTGGCGGCGAGGCCCTGGATATGCTAGTGGCAATGAATACAGGTCATGATGGCAGTATGAGTACGTTGCATGCCAACTCCGCACACGATGCTTTACGCCGGATCGAAGCTATGGTTTTACGAGGGGCTAATGATGTTCCCGTATCTTCAGTGCGCCAGGATATCGCATCGACGATTAACCTTATCGTTCAGGCCGCACGGGCACACGATGGAACACGACGAATTGTAGAGATCGTTGAAGTTTTAGAAAATGTGGGTGAATCGTATCGAACAGAGCGGATCTTTGAATACGTTCCAGATCAAGGGTTTCGATCCACGGGGTATGTTCCGCGATTTGTTACTAACGGAAAACATCCTAAATTAAAACTCACACCTGAGTTTTTTAATCCAGATCACAAAATAAAACTGACGGCTTAAATATCAAGAACTGGCTCCTTAGCTTGCGGCTAAGAAGCTAAATTCTATTGGA
>TARA_B110001454_G_scaffold218662_1_pt1 | contig 11091 bp, 10 predicted proteins | sample TARA_B110001454 | Tara Oceans TARA_B110001454 (sample SAMEA4397004) | marine metagenome | biome: Polar Biome; feature: [MES] marine water layer (ENVO:01000295) within the mesopelagic zone...; material: water (ENVO:00002006), including particulate matter (ENVO:01000060) such... | reverse complement strand
ATTTTTCATTATTTTGAATTTCAGACAAATTTCTTTTATCTGCACCATATAACTCCGCATCAACATTAACTACTTGAAATTCATTTGATTCGCCTAATAATTTTAAAATAAAATTACTGCCAATAAATCCAAGTCCACCGGTAACAAGCAATTTCATACAATTACGGTTTTTCCAAACCTAATAAAATATAGTATGTTTTGCTAAGCATCCAAAAATATAGAATGATATTTTAAATAGATAGCAATTGTGAATATCAATTTGGATGATAATAAAGAATCAGGCTTTTACTTGTTTATAATATGGGAAAAATCACGCAAAAAGGCTGATTTAGTTTTAGGTGATATTAAAAAAAAATTTGTCATAAGGGAAGTCTATGATGTAATATGGAGTAAAAAATATGCTATTGATAACCTAAAGCGATTTTATGGATCGATGGCAACTGCACAACAAAAGGCAGATATGACTGGTGCAGGTCCATTTTTGCTAATATTAGTTACTGACCCTAATCCAAAATTCAGAGAAGAAAAAACAGTTCTGAATGATACAAACCTTATCAATACTAATGTGTATGATGCTAAGATGTTATACAGAGAATGGATTGATAATGAATATGCTGTACATGGCTCACTCTCAGACAAAGAAACAAACCATGACGTAACTTTGTTACTAAGAAAAAATATCAATGAGTTAGATAAAGAACTTCCAAAGAATTGGGATGGTTCAATAAAAAAATTAGAATCTGAATTAATTGGTTATGATGGATGGTATGATATGAAACAACTTTTTTCCATATTAAATGAAACAAGTAATTATGTCATTTTAAGAAATTTTGAAAATTTTCCAGAGAAAATTTCTAGAGACGTTGATATTCTAGCTGATAACCTAGAAATCATTCCCGTAATTAATGCAGAGATAGACTCCCCTCGCACAATCAACACGATGTCACATACCATGTTTCATATCCAAATTGGATTAAATGTAAAGATCGATAACAAAACTATATCATTTGATCTAAGAGTTGTAGGTGATAGATATTATGATGATAAATGGTCTCAGGACATTCTTAAAAGACGTGTTTTAAACCCTAACGGATTTTATACTCCGTGTAAAGAGGATTACTTTTACACTCTACTATATCATGCTATATTTCATAAAGGAATAATTTCTGACAGATATAACAAAAGGTTAGTCGATCTTGCGGCAGAATTAGAAATAAAGGAAATATCAGAAGACTTTTTTCATGATTTTAAAAAATCAAGAGACTTTTTAAAAAAATATATGAGAAGCATGGGTTATCATGATACAACATCTTTACAGTACAAAACTTTTCATTATGAGCTGTTTAGATTAATTAGAGTGTCTATTTTTCTGCTAAAAAATAGAGGAATTAAATTCTTTTTTGAAGTTGCACAGCATAAAATAAAAATAATTTTCTCCAAAAGTTAAGATTTCTAGTATAATATCCATTTCATATCAGCCCTTAGTAACGTGTATACTGATTTAAGATTCACAATATTCATATCATTAATTCGAAAACCATCATAATAACTTGAAATTGAAGGGATTATTTGCATTGGGGTCAGCCGATATTATTGGCCTTTCCATTACCTCAGTTTTTTGGCTTTATCTATCAACCATAATGGAAGTAGAGCAATATGGCGAATTACATTATTTTATTTCAATTGCTGGAATAGCAGCCGTAATTTGTTTAGTTGGAGCAAAAGATGTAATTGTAGTATATACCGCAAAAAATGTCAAAGTCCAACCAATCCTATTCCTTCTATCATTTTTAGCAAGTGGTGTAGTATTTGTTGTAATTGCAATTTTCTTCCGAATGGATATCGGTTTTTTACTTTTGGGTTATATCATAAATGAATTAGCGACAGGTTATTTGTTAGGAAAAAAACAATTTGTCAATGTTTCAAAATATGTTTTGATCCAAAAAACATTGTTAGTTGTAATAGGTTTTGGATTTTTTCATTTATTTGGACTAGAAGGAATAATTTACGGATTTGCATTATCCTACATTCATTTATTAATAATAATCTTCCAGGTGTTGAGAAAACCAAAGTTCAATTTTAAAGTTGTATCAGAGCATAAGGGTTTTATAATAAATAACTATGTGATGGCGATCGTAGTTTCGTTCAGAGGGCACTTGGATAAAATAATAATTGTGCCTTTATTGGGTTTCACAAGTCTAGGAAATTATTCCTTGGTCTTACAAATTTTTGCAATCATGACAGTTTTTGAGGGTATTTTATTCAAATACATCCTACCTAATGATGCATCTGGAATACCAAATCTAAAATTAAAAAAATATGCTATAGTTACAGCAATCTGTATTTCCATGTTAGGTGTATTTGTACTTCCATTTTTCATACCAATTGTATTTCCAAAATATACCGAGGCTGTTGATATGCTTAGAATTATTAGTTTTGCAGTAATAGGAACTACATTTGTAAAAATATACATGTCAAAACTTTTAGGAATGGAAAAAAGTAGATTTGTATTATATGGTAGAACTGTTGCATTATTAGTAACAATAATCGGCATTCTGATTTTAACACCCATATTAAACACACTTGGACTAGCAGTCACTTTTGTTATTTCAGCAGCTGCACATGCAATTACATTAATTTACTTTGATAGAAAATATGTGCATGGAAAAATCACATGAAGTGAGGATGGATTAATAATGAATCTTGATTTTCAATGTACCAAATGTAAGATCAAATTAAATGATTTATTTTTATGCCCAAATTGTTCAAAACAATATAATAATTCGGATGGGTTTTTTGATTTTACAGACAGTCGTTTATCTTTCACATACACTCAGGAAAGGAAGTTTTCTGATTTCTTATCCGATATTAATTCTCACGGATATACTAAGAGTTTAGAAACATTCCTTAAGGAAAATCCTAGATTTGAACATAAATTCATGAAAAAGGAGGGCGATATCGCATTTGGGCTTAATCATAGAAATCATTCTAGATGCTTGATAATTAATAGTGATTTAGGCAACATACCAGAAAATCTTTCAGATATATTCGATGAAGTTTATTCGTTAGAATTAGATAAGAACAGAATTTTGATTCAAAAATTCAGATTTGAAGAACATGGAATTAAAAACACTGTATTATTTAGGGCTCATGTTGACTCCCTTCCATTTTCTAATAACTACTTTGATTTAGTAGTATTAAATGGGATTCAAATATCTGAAAAAAGTGATGTTTCAACTCGAACACAAATAATTAATTATTTTAAAGAAATTAAACGTGTTTTAACATTAAATGGATGTTTATGTGTTGGAGCAGATAATAAATCAGGCATAAAAATACCTGGAAATGAGGCAGATTATTACACAGATAATAAAATTTATTCGGATAGCTTCAAAAATTATAATTCATTTTTTACCCATCTTGGATTTAACGTAAAGTCATGTTGGGCGTTACCATCATACAATAAACCACATTATTTAGGTAATATAGAAGATGGTGTTTCCTTAAAATGGTTATTTTCTAATTTTGATAAATTTTTTGCTACAAATATGAAGATACGATCTCTTGCTATGTTTTTTAAACTATTCAATAAATCAACGTGTAAACTAGTTATGAAATTTATTGGTCCATCATTCATATTTTATTGTTACAGCAAAGAAACTCCACAAGGATTTGAAGATTTTATAAAAGAAAAAACAGGGTTTGAGCATTATATTCAATCTTCACGAAATAACAAAGTCATGCATATTCTGCTTGACGAATCTGGAGATCCTAAAAAAATTTTATCTTGTAAGCGTGCAAAATATGATTTTACAGAAAAAATCATGCCAATTATAAGAAAATTTCCCAAAATGAAAGATGTGGACGAAAAAATTCTTAGCGAAGATTGGTTTGGTAATGATCATCTAGATAGACTAAACATCAATCATGTAAAGATTGCACTAGACTGGCTGACTAATTTCCAGAACAATACATCATCCGGATCGTTTGATTCACATGATATAGATGCGGAAGTAGAAAATTTGAAAAGTGAATTAGATAGAATAAAAGAAATACATAATTTGCCTTACCATAAATGCCTGGATGAATATAAGCAACATGTTAGTGTTATTAAATTAAAAAAGACTGCTGTCCATGGTGATTTTCAAGTTAGGAATATACTAGTGAATCAAGACAACTCATCTGTAAATGTTATAGATTGGGGTGCATTTATGGAAAAAGGAAATCCATTCATTGATTTTTTAGCTCTTGCAGGAAGTATGATATTCCAGGGAAGTGATAGTGTAGAAGAATGTAAATCAAACTTGCGTGGTACAGGTAAGGCTGTACCTGCCTTACAATTAATTAAAAAAACCATGAATGAGCATTTTCAGGCTGATTTAGATTTTATTATACTACTTCGATTTCGTGTGTTAAAGATACTTTTACGTAATTTTAAAACTAAAAGAACCACCACAGATTATTTTACATACGTTGAATTGTTCAGAATGTTATCAGAAAGAAATGGGTAGATACATTCAAAACTTAATTCCTGCCTAAAATCAGACATAGCATGACTGGTTCAGAATATGGGATAAATCTAGAAAAACATGAGACGAAAGATGTTCATGATCAGCATGTTAATGGCAATTTGACTGTTATTTGGCGTGATTGGGATAATATCATAAAAAATCACCCAAGAATGGTATACGTAAGCTCAATTAATCCAAAAGAGGTTAAGGGTCCTCATATACATACAAAAAGAGAAAGCCATTTCGTATGTATAGAAGGAAAAGTAGTTTTTGTTATAAAAAATGATGATGGTGTTTACCAAGAAATTATTTCTAGCGATGAAAAACCAGTAATGATATACGTACCAAAAAACACACCTTCCGCACATCTCAATCTATCTAATAAGATATCTAGGGTTCTGGCACTGGCGGATATCGCATGGAAACCTAATGATAACGAAATGAAAAATATCTTATTCGATGACTATGATTGGGAGAAATGGAAAAAATAGATTGCCATCTATAGTAAGAAATGTAATAAAATTTTCATGATATAAAATGAGTTCATCACAAAAAGAACAAAATATTGTTTTGTTTGATTCGGGCACTGATCTAAAAGATCTAAAAAAATCCCTTTCAAAAAATCGGCAAATTATAATCACTTTTGATTACAAATCACATGAAATCCTATCTAGAGAAAAAATCCCACACGAGATTTCTGATTCATTTTTAGGCGAAAAAGATATTCATTTTCTACATAAGGAATCGCTTCGACTGGCAAAATGGTTTGAGACAAAAATTTCAGACTCTGTAACTTATGACGGTATAAATTTAGGAGAATTATTCTATATTGATTTTTATGTTTTTTCTTTACCTATCATAAAGAAGTTTTTTGAAATTATTCAGATAGTCAAAAAATACTCTAACGCCAAATTTTTTGTGTCTCCTGCTCACTATGAAATGATTAAACAATTTTCTCAATCTATTATTTCATTGAAGGGTAAAAAACCACCCATGTACACTAACCTTTCCTTGGATGTTTTTAGTAATAGATTCGCTATTGGAGGAAAGGATTTTACAATTAAACTTTCCAAAAAACGTTATAATTCTCTCAAAAAACTATCCGAAAAAATTATGGGGAGTAGAAAAAACCAAATAATTGATACAACGAAAAAAAATATTTTATTTACTGAATTAGATCCCTTAAGATATAATAGAATATTTTCGCCTGAATTCCGGGCAACTTCAAATATTTTATTATACAATAGACGAAGACCAGCAATTTGGAACTTATCATCATTATCTATTCTTAAAAAATCAGGATGCATGATTATTTCAGAAAATCTTTTAGAAAATAGAACTTTATTAAATTCTATTAAAAAAAATAATGAATTGAGTGATAGTTTTATCAAATCACTGTTAAATCAGGAAGATTTTCTTAAATCATTTTTTTCAATAAGTGGAGTTTCTTTTTGGCAAATTATAAGATATGATTTTATTCAACTATGTAAAGACAGATTTAAAAATGCTTTAACTGAAATAGTGTTTGCTAAAAAATTATTTGAAAAGTTTACCCCATCTACTCTTATTGTTTTATCAGAGATGGGTTTTCAAGAACAAATTTTAATTAATGTGGCGAAAAAATTCCAAACTCCAGTAATTTTACTTCAGCATGGTCTTTATTATGATGATAAGGCATCTTTTGAATTTAATCAGTTTTTGGGAGTCATTCCTCATTATTCGGATAAAATTGCTGTTTGGGGACCAGTCTTTAAAAAATATTTAGAGGAGTGTAAAATCCCATCAAAAAAAATCCAAGTTATAGGTAGTCCATATTTTGATGAATTATTTGAAGAATATGATCAAACATCGTTTGAAAAAACAGGATTTGTTTTAGTTGCCGCTCAATCTCCCAGTAGTGATGGATCAGTTATAGATCTTGAAATCAAAACAATGGAAAAATATCTAGAAACAATTAGAACAATTTGTGAAACGGTGTCAAACTCAAAAAAGGAATTAGTAATTAAATTGCATCCTAACCCACACGAGGTAGATATCACTGAATTTGTGAAAAAAATTGATCCAAAAATTCAGGTAGTAAAATCAGGCAATATTTCAAATTTAATTAAAGCATGTGATATGTTGGTGACAATTGATATCTCCACAGTGATCTTGGAAGCACAAATCTCTGGCAAACCTGTCATTTCGGTTTCTGTCAGGGATTATAATATGGGCGAAGATAACTCTTCATTTTTTAAATCTCAATCCTGTATTAGAACAGAATCCAGAAATTTTGAAATTAATTTTAATCATTTACTAGAAGATCTTGAATTTAGGCGTGACATCATAAACAAGGGAAAAAAATTTGCTGACGATTATCTCTCAAATCAAGGCAGTGCTTCACAAAAGTTATTAGAATTTTCAACAGAGCTAACTTGAATTAAAGGAAGATTGAAAGTAGAAAATTGTAAAACATTAATCATTTTTTAATGAATAAAGATAACCTTCATCTGGATTATGGTCTGTATTCATCTCCAACAATTCTGGTTTTGCTTTTACTAATCGTATCACATCGTCTAGAAAGAAAATTTTATTCTTTTTATACAGATTAGCGTAAATTTTTCTTATAAGTTCAAGATCGTTCTTATGATCAACAACTAATCTAACTGGTTTAGTAAAATTAGATTTGTAATACAACTTACCTGTTTTGAATATTCCAGTATTTCTCCAAATGAATGATGTCACATGTTCTCTGTCTGACTTAAGCTTAGCATGTAGCCAAGATTTTTTTATAGAATTAAAACTAAAACATTCAACATCAACACCTTTTGGATAGGTTTCGTCATCCGTTGCCACATAATCATAGCTTCCTTTTTGGAACTTTTTAAGAACCATCTGCACTATCTTGGGATCTATCAGTGGACAATCTGATGTAATACGGACAATAATTTCCGCATTAAATTTTATTGCCGCCTGATAATAGCGATCTAACACATCATTTTTTTTACCTCTGAAAAATTTTACGCTGGATGCCTTTGATATGCTTACAATCTCATCATCAATCTTCCTCTTTGTAGTAGCTACAACTATGTCGTCACAATCAAAATGTTTGGTTCGATCAATAACATGCCAAAGTAATGATTTTCCTTTTATTGTAGATAGCACTTTTTTGGGAAGCCTTCTGGAATCAGTTCTAGCCTGGATTATCACAACAACGTGTTTGTTTTTCAAACATTCACCACTTATTTTTGGTGTTTTTTAACGATGCTACTTAAAATATAATTATGATTGATGTTAAAGATGTTTTATTTTGTTAAATTCTGATATTAGTTGTCCAAAATCATTCATTGGCATAGCAAATGATTTGTCAGGACCCTTGGATTCAGTTATAGATACATGTTTTTCATAGAATAAAGTTTTTTTTGAATTTTGAAAATTTGATGCAAACATAATGGGCGCTAAAAATCCTTCTGTGTGATCTGAGAACCCATCAAATTTTTTTATTGTGGTAAAATTTACTTGGTTCATTTTTGTTGGATATCTTGCCACACAGTATAGAAAATATTTTTTATTTTTTCTAAAAATTTGCTTTAGTTTATCAACATTAGCATTCATTCCAGTACTAATAATAACAGATTTTTTTGTTTGAGCAATACTTTCTAACGTACTTTTTGATTTTTTATGCTTCATGGATGCAGTCCATGATGCAATTTTATACAATTTTACATTGAGATTTTCTAATGTTTCAACTGCTTCTGGGTTAAATACACTACAAAAAAATTTTATTTTTTGTTCATCTGAATATTTTTTGAATTTCTTTGCTATTTCAGGTGTCAGTTCTGATCTTTTGAAATCGTTCCAGAATGGCTCTGATTTTTTCCAAAGATCTGCAGCCTTCCACATTTGGAATTTTACGTAATCCGCTCCAGCTAATTTAGCTGCTTTAATCATCTTTTTTCCAATTTTTTCATTCCCATTCCAGTTGGAACCTATTTCAGCAATTATTTGGAAATTTTTCATACAACTGATTTATTTTCTGTACTTGTTTGAAAAGATTACTGATACAAAAGATGATTTGTAATTAAGTTTCATATACCATATAAATTTCAATTTATCATGATTGTTGGAATATCTCAACCTACATTTTTTCCTTGGATCGGATATTATAACATAATTAAAACTTCAAAAGTATTCGTTTTTTTAGATAACGTAAAATTTGAAAAACATAGCTGGCAAATGAGAAATCGAATAAAAAATAGTTCAAAACATAATGATTCCGAAGTATGGATGTCTGTGCCGACAAAAGCAGTAACTACTAGAACGTTAATCAAGGATGTTATTATTGATAATTCTAAGGGTTGGAAACAAAAACATGTTAGGACACTGAAAAATAATTATTCAAAAAATTTTCAACAAATTAAATTTTTAACTGAAATTTATGATAGAGAGTGGAATAACCTTGTAGATTTTAACATTGAATCAATCACAAAATGTTGTGAGTATCTTGGAATTAAAACTAAATTGATGAGAGCTTCAAATTTATTAGCTCTAGGAAAAAAGGGAGATCTTGTTCTGAATATTTGTAAAGAATTGAACGCTAAAGAATATCTTTCAACTATTGGTTCAAAGGATTATTTGGAAGATTATAGAGACAGTTTTGAAGATGCTGGGATAAAAATAATCTATCATGATTATACACACCCAATATACAAGCAGAAAGGAAATAGCTTTTTACCCAATCTTTCCATTTTAGATTTAATTCTTAGTGAGTTAGACAAGGCATACAAATTCATTTAATTAAGAAACTTTCTTCTTCAATGAGATAAAATGATTTCAATAAAATTAATTCAAATATCATCCAAGCATTACAAATTTTTGTACAATTTATTAGCAGAACGAAAATCACATGAAAATATTTCCCATAAAAAACTTCCTAGCTATTCTACTCATGTGAAATTTATCAAATCCAAACCATATTCAAAATGGGTTTTAATAGAATATAGAGATAAAATAATTGGTTCTGCATATTTATCAAAAAATAATGAAATTGCCATTTGGATAAAAAAAAGTGTAAGAGATTACAAAATGGCTATATGTAAAAAAATTCTTCAAGAAATTATAACAAAATTTACAAGAAAAAAATACTTTGCAAATCTTAATCCTCGAAATAAGAAAATGATTGATTTTTATAAAAAAAATGGGTTTGAATTAATTCATTTTACATTTGAGTTTGAAGGTAAAAAAGATGAAAATGTGAAGGTAAACGATAAAAGGAAAATTGTATTCCTTAAAAAAAATGGATATAACATAGCTCAACATGTTTATTGTTTTTTAAAGTGATAATTTACTAGAAATGTATAAGATTTATTGAGATTATATGAATTCATCAGATATGACAACCGATAAAATAATTTTCTGGAATCAGGGAGGAAAATTTGACGTTTAAAGAGAATTTAGGATTAATGTATTTTATCTTGCCTTTCATTTCAGCAGTAGAAAATAAAATTTCATTAACATGCTCTATTCTGTTTGGAAAGTCTCAATATAATGTTAAAATAAAAAATACAACCATTCAAATTCCTAGAACTAAATTTGATTCGCTACGAGATTTACTTGCATGTTTGACCTATTCAATTTCTTATTCATTAGATCCGTTGGGAAATTTAGAATTTTCATTTGATGAAAATAATAGATTTAGGGTTTCGTTGAACGAATTGTCTTTTGAGGATACCAATTTATTGGAACTACTTCACTTTGGAAGTAGACATTGCGCAAATTTTGTAAACAATGGTACGTTATCAGATATTCGTAAGCAAACATACACAATAAACACTGAAAATAATAAAAAAGTAATTACTACATCAAGTGGAATTAAATTTTTTCTAGATTCAATTCATCCTGGAAACACGATTATTGAAACTTTTATCAGAGAAATTCATTCAATAAATCCTAACATTGATTGGAATGGTAAGGTCGTAGTAGATGTTGGTGCTGAATGTGGTGATACACCATTATATTTTGCTAATATGGGTGCAAAGGTATTTGCATTTGAGCCTTTAAAAAAACATTTTGAATTTTTTCAAAAAAACCTTACTCTCAATCCAAATCTTTCTAAAAAAATTATTCCTATTAATGCTGCAATCGGCAAAGACGAACAACTGAAATTTTATGTATCAAATGATGATGAAACTGGATCATTCAGTGCATCATTTATTTCTAATAGTCAAGATAAAAATTTCAAACATGAATTAGTAGATGGTTACAAATTGCAAACTGCTAGAAAAAAATTTAGTATTAACCACATCGATTTACTTAAAATGGATTGTAAAGAATGCGAATTCTATCTCACAGATGAAGATTTAAAAGATATTGACAGAATAAAATTGGAATACACTATATGGAATAAAAAATTTAAACTCGATGATTTATTGAATCTTTTGAAAAGAAATGGGTTTAAGTGTTCAATTTTTCGACATGTAGATCTTAGTAGACTTTCAAATAGAATTGCTGGAAATATTTATGCAACAAAGGTATGAATTAATTGTTTTTTTCAAGTGATAATTTACTAGAAATGTATAAGATTTATTGAGATTATATGAAT
>TARA_B110001454_G_scaffold23691_1_pt1 | contig 11094 bp, 9 predicted proteins | sample TARA_B110001454 | Tara Oceans TARA_B110001454 (sample SAMEA4397004) | marine metagenome | biome: Polar Biome; feature: [MES] marine water layer (ENVO:01000295) within the mesopelagic zone...; material: water (ENVO:00002006), including particulate matter (ENVO:01000060) such as...... | reverse complement strand
GCCCTTATCTTCATCGGTTACATTTTCTTGAGGGCTACTATCGGAATCTGCCGACGAATCAGCTGAAGAATCACCATCTCCTTCTTCACCATCTTCACCTTCACCTTCACCTTCATCTTCAAGAATCTCCTCTTCAATGATCTCTTTAATCTCACTGATTGAGACAATCGCTTGGTCTTGCTCAAGGATAATCTCCGATATCTCAACTCCAGTTGGAAGTGTAATATTGGATACATGTAACATCTGGTCAAGCTCAAGCTCTGAAATATCTACTTCAAAAAACTCAGGTAAATCTTTTGGTAGGCATGAAACCTCTAGTTCTGTCATTAGACGAGAAACTGATCCTCCATCTATTTTAACGCCTATAGCATCCTCTTCACCTATGTAGTGAATTGGTATTTGCATACGTATTTTTTCATCTTCAACAATACGTTGAAAATCAATATGTAATATTTGCTTCTTGGAAGGATGTCTTTGAATATCTTTTACAATGGCAGCTCGACTCTTATCCCCGACCTTGATAGTCAAAATACTTGAATAAAAAGATGCATTCTCTAATTCTCTAAGTACTTTATTATGATCAAACATCAACGCTCGTGGCTCACGGCCCGCACCATAAATAATTGCTGGAACTTTTCCTTGATGACGCAGGCGGCGGCTCGCTCCTTTCCCCCGGTCATCACGCATTTCCGCAATAAGATTAAACTCATCACTCATTTTATTTCTCCATAAATATATGATTTATATAATAAATATTCTCAACCTTATTCGCGACCAAATTAAGTTGAGTGGCGCATCATAGCTTAAAGCTATCGCCGATGAAACAATGAACTAAGAATAATAGCTTAAAATTTTAAATATTTACTCTAGATACAATGAACTAACCGACTCTTCTTCACTGATGCGTCGCATAGTTTCACCTAATAATTCAGCAGTCGATAATTGCCTAATTTTTGAACAAGCGGTGGCGGCTTCACTCAATGGAATAGTGTCAGTTACCACTACCTCATCAATTGCCGAATCATTAATTCTCTGAACTGCAGGCCCTGATAGAACCGGATGTGTTATGTAAGCTCGAACTGATGAAGCTCCACACTCTTTTAATTTATCAGCAGCATGACAGAGCGTGCCAGCAGTATCGACCATATCATCAATCATGATGCAATTTTTATTCTCCACATCACCAATAATATTCATTACTTCTGATTTATTGGCTTTTGAGCGACGTTTATCAATAATAACTAAATCTGCATTATCCAGTCTTTTTGCCAATGCTCTGCCTCTTACCACACCTCCGACATCAGGAGAAACTACAACAATATCAGACAGATCATTTTTCCAAGCATCACCCAGCAAAATTGGTGATGCGTAAACATTATCCACAGCTACATCAAAAAATCCTTGAATCTGCTCAGCATGCAAATCAACAGTCAACACCCGATCAATTCCTGAAGCAGCGATTAACTTAGCCACTAATTTCGCCGTTATCGGTACTCGTGAGGATCGAGGTCGACGATCTTGTCTTGCAAAACCAAAATACGGTATCACAGCAGTTATTTGACTCGCTGAAGCTCTCTTACAAGCATCCGCCATTACCAATAATTCCATTAAATTTTCAGCCGACGGAGGGCATGTTGATTGAATAATATAGACGTCTCTGCCTCGAATATTCTCTAAGATCTCAATATTAAATTCGCCATCACTAAAACGACTGACATGAGCTTTCGTGAGAGGCAAATGAAGCACTTTTGCAATATCTTGCGCCAATTTCGGATGCGCGCTTCCTGAAATTATTGCCATTAATGCTGAATCCAAGTTCCTACTCCTTAAATATATTTATTATTTCATTCATGATGAAATTCAACAAATTCTTGAACTTCCCCACAAATGGCTGGGGTGGCAGGGATCGAACCTGCGAATGACGGGATCAAAACCCGTTGCCTTACCACTTGGCTACACCCCATCTAAAACTATTCGTTGTCTAGGAAAAGTTAATTGTGAAGTTCGTTCTTACGCGTGTCAAACAACATTGATATATTCACTTCTATAATCTCCATTTATCGATAGAAATTTTCAACCTTATGGCAGAATTTTTGATCTGAATATTTTTGGGTAAATCATATGAGTCTATACGTTGATATTTATTTATTTTTATCTTCCAATTGTTTTGATCAAATGCAACATAATCTTCATTATGAGTTATTTGTCTATATATTGAACGAGGGTTTGGTATTCCTAGTAGCCAGTATTTAATGTCAAGAATCGGAAGATTCTTCTCTAAGATTCTCTGTAAATTAGATAAATTGCCATCACTCGTTATTTCATGAATCCCAGAATTATCGCCTTCAAAAACAACTACATCCATGCCTAATGGACCACTTAGAGTGCATTTAAATAAATCATCATCTTGCAACCAATTTAGTTTCGCACTCACTGCCTCTTCTTCGAACTGAAGAATGATTCTGCCATTAATTTCCCAAGAACTACGTATTAAATGATTCGGTAATTTATCTGGTTTGGAATTATGGCTAATTGAGTTATTGATCGCGCATGCAAAAAGATTCATCAGGCAGATAATAAGGAACCAAAATTTAATGGCCTTCTTGATATCAACTTTCCTCTATATTAAATAATTTATTACTTAACTTATTTAAATAGTTGCTATTTGGAAAACTCTCTGTTGTTTCTAGCAAAAAGTTTTTCGCCTCTTCTATTTCCTCAATTTCCCAAAGAACTTCTACAATATGGGCAGCAATTTCTGGATCCTTATAGAGCTCGTAAGCTTTTTTTAATTCTCTTAGTGCTTGTTGATATTTTCCTATGTGATAAAGAGCCCATCCATAACTATCAATAATTGCTGGATTCTTAGGATCGATTTTTAATGCTTTTTTTATGAGTTTAATGGCCTTTTCATAATCCTGTGAATAATCAGTTAATACGTAGCCATATGCATTTAAGATAGTCGCATTTTTAGGAAATGCCTTTGCTAGAGACGCATACTCACTCAGCGCTTCAGAAGGACGCCCCATCTTCAAAAGCATTTCTGCGCGGTTAAAAGAAAATTTATACTCATTCGGATAATTAAGAATTAAATTCTCGTAAAGAGTTAGCGCCTCTAGATTTTTCCCTAAAACTTGAAGTAAATCGGCTTCTGCGATAAGCATTTCTTGAGTAAATTTTGGGTGTTTCTGTCCAAATCGTTTTAAATGAATTCTAGCAGTTTCCTGTTTATCCAATGAAATCATCAGATTACTAGCTCGTCTTTGAGAGTAAGTTGCATTTGAACCTGAATTAACTCTTGTATAAAGCTTAATCGCCTCAAGAGCATCGCCCCTGATTTCGCTTATTCTAGCCATATAAAATAATGCATCCATCGAGTATAAATTACTTTCAAATAACTCATTAAAATCTATCCAAGCTGCATCATAATCCTCCAATCTAAAATTAATAATTGCCATCATTCTTATTGCTGCAGCTTGATCGCTCCTTTCCAATAAAATTTGACTCACTTGACCCAAAGCATCCTCAAGCCGGTCTGATGACATATAAATTAAGGCAAGCTCAATACGTGACGCTGAACTAGGGTTAATCTGGTCACCAATATATCTAGCGACATAATCAATTGCCTCGTTATTTTTACCTGACAATAAAAGAATACGAGCAATAAGTAATTTTGGTTTTTCCCAAGCTGGATCGAGGACCACAGATTTCTTCGCATTAGCAAGAGCTTCAACATAGTCACCATTTTGCATCAGTGACGTGGCATAAGCATATTTTACATAACTCGATTTATCATAAATTTTTGAAAAATAATGTATTAATTTATTTAACTTACTAGAGTCCTTGGTGGTTAGAAATGGCATTACAGCAAGAAATATCTCATCTGCCTCACCCTCATTTTTAGCTAATAAATCCTTTAAGTTTTTCTTTGCCGCCAAAATTAAGTTGGCATCAATTTGTCTATTTATGAGAAATAACAAGGCAGAATCACTATCGCCATCTAATTCAACCCAACGCTCAGCCAATGGTAAAGCTTTTGCATCGTAACGATAGCTGTCTGCAAGCCAGGCTGCTTGTTTGGTAATATTTACATCATTACTTGATTTAGCCGCATTCTCATAAGCCGCCATAACATTCATATAGTTAAAATCTTCGAGCGCAGTTTCTGCTTCTCTTAGATGCGCTCGAGTTGATTGATTTACCTCTTGCGCCGATAGATCGAGAGAGATTAACGAAATAAACAAAAAAACATTGAATCCTATCGAAATTATTGATTTTATTGGTTTTATTTTCATATCTAGGCTCTTATTCGCTTTTTTTTCACAACCAAAATAGTTAGACAAGCAAAGCACTATATCGCTAGTTGTTTTATGATACGTGAAATTTACAATCTTTATAAAAACAATGTCATTTAAAATTCTTGGTCTAAATCATAATACAGCATCGCTCATTATAAGGGAGCGATTAGTAATCTCGAATGAGGAGATCGAGCCTGCGTTAATTGAACTGAAAACAATAAAATCAATTAAAGAAGCTGTTATTTTATCGACATGTAATCGCAGCGAGCTATATTTGAATACTGATAATCGTGGCCTAGAAGAAGCCAAATCATGGCTCACTAAATTCAAAAAAATTGATTCTAATACTGAAAAACATCTTTTTACCCTGCATAAAAAAGAAGCCATTATCCATTTAAGTCGAGTCGCTTGTGGTCTAGATTCAATGATCCTTGGTGAACCTCAGATCCTTGGGCAATTAAAAGACGCCTTTCGATTTGCTCGAAAACAAGGCTTTGTGAATGATTCATTTAATCCTCTTTTTGCCCATGTATTCTCTGTAGCAAAAAAAATTCGCACCAACACTAAGATTGGAAATAGTCCAGTATCAGTAGCTTATGCTGCTGTAACCCTGGCAAATCAATTTTTTTCAGGATTTAAACAACATACCGCCCTTCTGATTGGGGCTGGAATATCAATTGAGCTAACAGCGAGGCACCTTAGGAATAAGGGCATAGGTCGCCTCTTTATTGCTAATAGAGACTTCAAAAAAGCACAAAAGTTAGCAAAAAAATTCAATGGTTATGCCATCAATTTATCAGATTTAGATGACATACTAGAGGTTGCTGATATCTTAATAAGCTCAACTTCAAGTAAGAATATTATTATTGAAAAATCACAGGTAATAAAAGCCATAAAAAACCGAAAAAGAAAACCTATTTTTGCTGTAGATATGGCCGTACCTCGTGATATGGATCCGACTATCGCAGATCTAGAAGATATCTATATATACACCATCGATGATCTAGAAAAAGTCATACTAGAAGGACAGGCTAGCCGTGAATCAGCGGCTATTAATGCTAATCATATTCTCTTAGAAGAAACATCTCGCTTTATAGAAAAACAAAAAAGCTTAACCATCAATTCAAAAATTATCGCACTCAGAGAACACGGTGAAAAAATCAAAGAGGAAGTTTTAAAGCAAAGTCAAAGACAACTCAAAAAAGGTGATAATATTGATCAAATATTAGAAAAAAGTACTTCAAACATTGTAAATAAATTACTTCACATGCCAAACATAAAACTAAAAGAAGCAGCTAAAAACTCAGATACTGAATCAATCAAAATAATTTCAGAGTTATTCAATTTGGATGAAGATTAAAAACTAACATGAAAGATTCGATTCGACGAAAACTAGAGATCACCAGCGAAAGAATGGAAGAAATTTCACATCTTCTTGCAGACCCTGAAGTCATCTCTGATCAAAATAAATTTCGCAGCCTCTCTCAAGAGTATTCACAAATCGAACCTATTATTAATCTTTTTAATGAATACAAATCTTTAAATGAAGATTTACTTGCCGCAGAAGAAATGAAACAGGATAAGGATACCGCCATACAAATTATGGGCAATGATGAATCTATTCTACTTAAAGAGAAAATATCTTCCTTACTAATAAATATAAAAAAATCACTTATACCTGTTAATCCCCATGATGCGAGTAATATTTTTCTTGAGATTAGAGCTGGAACTGGAGGAGATGAAGCTGCTATTTTTGTGGGTAATCTATTTCGTATGTACTCCAAATACGCTGAATCCAAAAAATGGAATACAGAAATAATCACTATGCGTGAAGGGGAGCATGGTGGCTACAAAGAGATCATTTCTCGAGTATCAGGAAATAATATTTTCTCACGTTTAAAATTTGAGTCAGGCGTGCATCGCGTGCAACGCATTCCACTCACTGAATCTCAAGGTCGTGTACATACCTCAGCCTGCACTGTTGCTGTATTACCAGAAGCTCAAGAAATAGAGGAGATTAATATAAATCCAAGTGACTTGCGTGTAGATACATATCGAGCATCAGGTGCTGGTGGTCAGCATGTCAATAAAACTGATTCTGCTGTTCGATTAACACATCTTCCAAGTGGAATTGTAGTTGAATGCCAGGATGAGCGTTCACAACATAAGAATCGAGCCAGGGCAATGTCATTATTACAAGCAAAACTTCTAGATGAAGAATTATCTACACAAGCAAATGAACAAGCGCAAGAGAGAAAGTTACAAGTTGGTAGTGGTGATCGATCTGAAAGAATCAGAACATACAATTACCCACAAGGCAGGGTTACTGATCATAGAATTAATTTAACTTTATATAAGTTATCTGAAATTATTGAAGGGGATATTGATCAAGTAATTCAACCTCTAATTGACGAATATCAAGCGGATCAATTAGCTAACATAAGTGGTTAAGTGTCTTTATATTTTTTTTCTCAAATGATTTAAGACATCTGAGCGAGTTATTAAACCTAAAAATAAATCCTCATCCATGATCGCAGCGTAAGGCTGAACATGTAGCAATGAAACTAGATTATTAATACTTGTATCTTTATTTAATTTTATAAATGATGTTTCCATCGCATCACTCACGGAACGATTCATCATCTCTGGCTTGCCAAAAACAAAACGAATGATTGTATCTTCGGTAATGATACCTACTAATTTATCACCACTCATAACGGGTAATTGTGAAAATCCTGCATTTCGTAAACGATTATGTGCAGTTGTTAAGGTATCGTCAGGACCCACCACAACCGTAGCCCTCTCATCATGAAGCCGACCAATTAAATCCCTTAAATCACCATGCAAATCTCTTTCAATAAAACCTTGATCTTCAAGCCAAAAATCATTGAAACATTTTGATAGGTATTTATTACCCGTATCGCAGGCAAAACTGACAACTTTTTTACTTTCTGTTTGCGCCTGGCAATATTTTATGGATGCAGCTAACAAAGTTCCACTTGATGATCCAGCTAATAAACCCTCATTTTTAAGTAGCAATCTTGCTGCTGCAAAAGATTCTTTATCCGAAATAGAAAAAGCCTCTTTAACTCGACTGAAATCTGAAATTGAAGGAAGAAAATCTTCACCAATTCCTTCTACTAACCAGCTGGCATTCTTATCGTGTAAATCCCCATGATTGATATAATCAGCAAGAATCGAGCCTTCTGGATCCGCTAGAACTATATCAACATTCGGAGCATGATTGGCTAGATATTTGCTAATTCCAGTCACTGTTCCACTTGATCCTACACCAAGAACAATAGCATCCAACTCTCCGTCCATTTGCTCTAATATCTCAGGTGCCGTTCCAGATTCGTGCGCTAAAGGATTATCGGGATTACCAAATTGATCAATGAAATATGCATTTTTTTCTTTCGCTATAGTTTTTCCGAGATCTTGATAATATTCAGGATGACCCTTTGCAACATCCGAGCGAGTCAGGACAACTTCAGCACCCATTGCACGAAGATTAAATATTTTTTCTTGGCTCATTTTATCCGGTAACACTAAAATGAGTGGGTAACCTTTTTGCGAAGCTGCTAACGCCAGTCCTAATCCAGTATTCCCAGCGGTTGCTTCTACTATCGTATCGCCTGGCTTGAGATCACCTCGTTTCTCTGCCTCTTCAATCATTGAAACTCCGATACGATCCTTAATTGAACCTGCAGGATTCATTAATTCGAGTTTCAAAAACAGCCGGCAAAGACCTGTATCAATATTTTTTATTTCCAGCATCGGGGTTTGTCCGACCATATCCAATATATTTGAGAAAACTTTCATAATATTTATTGTTTCCGATAAGATAAGATTAAATTTAATACTTCTTACCGCAAGCATAAAACAGTTACAGCTGAAAATCATCATGGATATTGAAAATGCACTTTGTGACTTAGATCACAAATTAAGTAAAATAAGTTCATCATCAAAAATAGATAGCGAAATTTTACTAATGGCTGCACTTAATGAGACGCGTGCTTATCTTTATACCCATAAAGATAAGGTTCTAGACTTATCACAAGAAAAAATCTTGTATAGTTTTTGTGAGCGTCGCATGCAAAAAGAGCCCATTGCATACATCCTCGGAAAAAAAGAATTTTGGTCTAGGGAGTTTAATGTCTCATCAGACACACTAATTCCTCGGCCTGAAAGCGAGATGCTAGTGGAAGAAGTATTAAAACTGACATCTGATAAAAGGACTGCATCGATTCTTGAGTTGGGTACTGGCAGTGGAGCAATTGCAATATCCATTGGAATTGAAAGACCTAAAGTAAGTATTACTGCAACCGATATTTCATTAAAAGCACTAAAAAAAGCAAAACAAAATGCCAAGAAATTCAATATTAATAATATTAAATTCCAAGAAAGCGATTGGTTTAAGGAATTAAAAAATCAAAGCTTTGATCTTATTATTTCTAACCCTCCTTATATTAAGAGTCAAGATAGCTGTCTTCTAGAGCTCCAATTTGAACCTATATCGGCACTAATATCAGGTGAAGATGGCCTTGATGCAATCCGTCATATCGCTAATAACGCAAAACAATTTCTAAAAAATAACGGCACAATATTGATCGAACATGGTATGGATCAAGAAATGGCGGTCAATCAAATACTAAAATCCAATCAATGGAATAAAATTAAATGTTTACCTGATCTAAGAGGATTTCCAAGAATAACTGTGGCAAAGTAGCCATACTAAAGCTACTGCTAGATAATTCATAATTTAACCAAAAGAATTAATAATATGATCAAAATAACCACCAATAAAGGCGATATTGAAATCAGCCTTTTTGAATCAGAAGCACCTATATCCTCAGAGAACTTTAAACAATATATTAATGACGGCTTTTATATGGACACTATATTTCATCGAGTCATCCCCAACTTCATGGTTCAAGGTGGTGGTATGACGCAAGATATGCAGAGTAAACAAACTCGAGATCCGATAAAAAATGAAGCAGAAAATGGCAAAAAAAATCTTCGTGGTACATTAGCAATGGCCCGAACATCTGAAATTAATAGCGCCTCATCGCAATTTTTTATCAATCTCGTTGATAATCAATTTCTTGATCATGGTGATCGTGATTTTGGTTACGCTGTCTTTGCAGAAGTAACAGGTGGAATGGAGGTCGTTGATGCTATTGCTGCATTACCCACTCAAATGAAGAATGGCCATCAGGATGTTCCTGCTGAATCAATTACTATTGAAGATATTCAGATACTCGAGTAATTGAATGACGGATCAAAGCCTAAAAATGGGAAGAGAGTCACGTCATATCTCGCTCTCACAGATTGGTGAACAAGGTCAAAAACTCATTTCCGATGCAACTATATTAATAGTGGGAATGGGTGGACTTGGTTGTGCTTCAGCAAACTATCTTAATAGCAGTGGCATTAAAAAAATGTTTATTTGTGATTTTGATAACATTGATGCCACAAATTTAGGTAGGCAAGTTCTTTTTGGACCCAGTGATATTGGAAAACAAAAAGTTTTAATAGCTAAACAACAACTCGAAAAAATAAATCCTAAAATCGATATTCAAACGATAAATAAAAAAATCAATCAACAAGAATTAATGAGATTAGATTTAGTAAAAAATACAATTATTTTAGATTGCAGTGATAACTTTAATACCCGCTTTGAAATAAACAAATATTGCGTTAAGAATAATCATTATTTGGTCTCTGGATCTGCTATTCGTTTTGAGGGTCAATACGCAGTATTTGGTGATAATTATAAAAAATTACCATGCTATGAGTGTCTGTACAGTCAAAATGATGAATCCTATGAAGATTGTGCAGGCAATGGTGTTTTAGGACCCATTCCTGGGATGATTGGTGCAATGATGGCAATTGAGACTATTAAGATTATTTGTAATATTTACACAGAAAAAACACAACTTAATATCTATGAGGGCCTATCTAATGAATGGCGTCAAATTAACATAAAAAAACGCCAAGATTGCCCAATTTGCAATTAATCTCTTTACCCTTTTAATAAATTTACATAGAATATAGTCAAACGCCGATTTGTACCCGATTGCGGGCGTTCAATAAATTCAGCTAAATAGAAGTTATAAAACCTATCATGCTGACGCTGATGGGTTTTTTTTTGAAAGGACACAATTGTTATGAACAATAAAGTCACCTTAATCGATGGGGCAATGGGCACTGAAATCAGAGCCAGAGGTTTTGAAGTGCCCTCTCATACAAACTCTATCTGGTCTGCACAAGCCTTAATAGACAATCCTGATGTCGTTAAAGACATCCACAAAGATTATATTCTCGCTGGAGCAGAAGTAATTACCACTAACAACTATGCTGTTACACAAAACCTACTTAGACGGGAAAACATCAGAGATAAGCTAAAAGAACTGACCTTACTGTCCATTGATATAGCCAAACAAGCACGAGAAAACACCAATCACAGTGTTAAAATTGCCGCTTCTCTTCCTCCATTAGATACCAGCTACAGACCTGATTTAGTAGGAGATATGGATTCCATAGTCAGAAAATACTCAGAAATTGTCAACATCGTAAAAGATAAAGTGGATCTTATCATTATAGAAACCATGTCATCTTCGATTGAAGCTATTGGCGCTCTAACAGCATGCAAGAATGCCGGTATTGAAGTTTGGCTCGGTTATACCTTACATGGAGTAAGAGAAAATACCCTACCTAGTGGCGAATCATTGTTAGATGCCCTGAATGCAGTCAAAAATTTTGATGTTGATGCCTATTTAATAAACTGTTGCAG
>TARA_B110001454_G_scaffold66396_1_pt1 | contig 11100 bp, 11 predicted proteins | sample TARA_B110001454 | Tara Oceans TARA_B110001454 (sample SAMEA4397004) | marine metagenome | biome: Polar Biome; feature: [MES] marine water layer (ENVO:01000295) within the mesopelagic zone...; material: water (ENVO:00002006), including particulate matter (ENVO:01000060) such as...... | reverse complement strand
GTATTTCTTTATGCCATCGATTAGTTTAATTGTGGCTTTTTTTTCAGAATCTTCAATCATTGAGATTGTTAGACAATCATAATCAAAAAAGTAGTGAAGTATATTTCGGAATTTATTCAAAATTTCTGATTCTGAGTGACTGAGATCTATCTCTGTTAATAAATTGAAAATCTGTGAACGATTTTTACTTTGTATTATAGCCATATCTAGAATATCTAAATCTTCAATTGATAATGAAATGATATCTGAAAGATGTTTAATAAGTAATTGGTCCTTAGGGTTTATATCGCTAAAATGGTCAGTCCTAACAATAATAAATCCCGCCTTATTTTTATTGAATAGAAGTGGCTGTAGAATTGCAGACTCACTTCCCCTCCAAGTTTTATTTTCAAAAAAATTATTCCAGCCTTCGGGATTATCTTTTTGATAAAGGATATTTAAATCGCTGGAACCAAGAACGTTTGTTGCATTAGCATTTTCTATGGGAAATTGACTAACAAAATATTCAGACGTTGAATTATTTAAAATGTACTCTTTAGAATTAAGATCAATGATATAAAATGCTATTTCATAATCTTTATTCAAATCCTTAATAGCAGTAAAGGTCAATTTAATTAGCTCATCAAATTGAGATTTAGCACTATTATCTAGGCTCTCAATATTGATAAGCAAATCTGGCGCACCTCGATTCTTTTGATTTTGTTCAGCTTCTGTACCTAAATATTGGAAGAAAAAATAAATAAGCCATATAAGTCCTGCAAGGCTGGTCAATCTTATTACAAGCTTTACTGTATTGCTATTATCAGGAAGAAAAATGAGCAGACAAATATTTAGACAAAACCCAAGAAAAATAAACGTTGATATGGAAAATCTATTCATCGATTCTATAGACGGGTATAACACCTATTATAAACTTACCAAGTTTATTCGGGTATTTAAAGGAGGTTTAGGATAATGTTAATAGTTTATAAATTTAATTTTATTTGAATTATTCGATTTTTCTTTTTTCTCTTTGTCTATTAAAGAATCATTGCTTGACTCAACCAGATGGTTGTTATCTATAGTCATCTTCTTTGAATATGAAGGTGTATTAATTGCTGAATTAGTTGCCTGGTATTTGTTTTGGTTATGTAATTCAGAATTTTCAGAAACATTTAACAGCTGAGAAGCAACGACAAATAAGGCTATAGCCAAAGAAGATAATACAGTGGCATAAAACGTTGTAAATCCAAAAATCGTGTTGTTGTTTGGCTGAATAACCATGCCTTCTTTTTTAACTCTTTTCAATAATTTTTCATTGAAGTCTTCAGAGGCCTTTACCTTATTTAAATTACTCATGTCAGCAATAGTCATTCTGATATTATTTATCAGGGATTCAGCATCTGGATCCGTTTTAAGGTGGTCTTCAAATATTTTTCTCTTTTTAAATGGCATGGAACCATCTAAATAATCAGATATTAAGCTTTCAAATTCATAACGATTCATCGATATTATTTCTCCTATGTTCTTAAATGTTTTAATTCTACCTGTAACTGAAGCCTCGCCCTATTTATCCGAGACTTGACAGTACCTATCGGAACCTCTATTATAGAACTGATCTCATCATATGAAAGTTCCTGAATATCACGTAGAACGATAACAGTTTTAAATTTTTCAGACAATTCATTAACGGCTTTTCTTATAATTTTATTAACTATGTCAGACTGAATTTCTTGATCTGTGCCTGGTTGATCAGCATGAATATCATAGGGTTTATCATCTTTGGTGATACGACTTAGAAGAGTTACTTTTCTTTGTTTCCTCTTCCTGAGCTCAGTATTCGCCAAATTTTTTGCTATAGTGTATAACCAAGTTGAAAACTTTGCGATCTCTTTATAGTAATGCTTTTTCTGATAAAGTTTCACCATGGTATCTTGTACTATATCTTCTGAAATATCAAAATCACCAACATATCGATAAACAAAATTTACCAATCTGTCTCTATAGCGGTTTACCAACTCTATATATGCTTGTTCATCCTCTTTTTGAAAACGAGCCATAAGCTGTTCATCAGTATAAATATAATTTTTACCAGTATTATCCAATTGCATTATAGATGAAATGGATGAGGTCTGATTCATCATTACTGTTTGAAGTTTTTTGTTTTGTTTCAATTTTTATTAATTCTCTAATTGATTTCTCAATTTTTTCTTTTTGATATCCATTCGCATACGTTGAAATATTATTTTTTATTGAATTAGATAGTGGTATATAACTCTTAGGTTTAACAAAAGTTCCATTATTCATTTTGGCATATAGCATTTCTTGAAAAAATGCTGTTAACGGGTACACCAATGAAATCATCGTATCAGACTCTCCAATTATTTCTTTAGAGAGCATAATAGACCTATCCAGATCACGCTTACCTATTGCAGACATTAGTTCCCACCTTTGGCGACTTCTTTTCCATGTAGATGAGGAATTAATATCATCATATTTTATTATTGGATCATTGTTTATCAAACTCAATTTATCGATTTCATTTTTTATATTATAAATAGAGTCTCCATAATTCTCAACTATTTCTTCAATTATTGAAGGGCCTGCTGTTTTACTATTTTCTTGAAAAAAGAACCTTGCCCATTTAATTAAATCCCTAGAAATAGGCGTAGACACATTAATTGGCTCAGCACTTTTTATAATAGCTTTGGAAAAAGAACTATTTTCCAAATAGTTATCATTAACTAATACTAGAATATGATTCGGAAGGGGATTAGAACAATAATCCAATAAATCTTTAATTGCTCTACCTTTAAGTTGTTGTGGATCTCGTAGTATAAATATCTTTTTTGTACTAAATAAATCGGAGGATAAGATTATATCTATAATTTCTTTTCCCGACATTTCATTGGGGGTCAATAAGTTTTTATCTACTATATTATCAGAGAAAATTGAATCGCATAGTTTTTCAATGAAAAATGTCTGTAAAAATTGATCTTCTCCTTTTAAATAATATACAGGAAGTATATCATTATTCTGAATTAACCTAATCGCATTTTTAAATTGAATCATTTTTTATTGAAATATATTTTCCCTAGACAAAAATAGCTAAAAATCCTACGCCTATGCAGTAAATACCAAAAAAATAAAATTTACCTAGCTCTAATAATTTAATAAGTAGTTTAAGTGCGATTACTCCTATAAAAAATGAACTGAGTAAAGCTGCTAAGATTATGTTAAATGAAAAAGCAGTTTCATGTGGATGGTCTAAAATACTGATAATTCCCGCTCCTGCAATTATAGGGATTGATAACAAAAATGAGAATTTTGCTGATTCTCTTGTAGAAAACCCTAAGAATAAAGATGCTGTGATAGTCATACCTGATCTAGAAATTCCCGGGATTATAGCTAATGCTTGAGATAAACCTATAATTATCGATGAAAAATAAGAATGTTTGCTATCTTTATTATTAGTTTTGATTGAAAGGATTAAGATTAATCCCGTAAAACATAGCGCATAACCTACAGAGTTAACGCTTTCAAATAAGGATTCTATATTGTGCCTAAATATCAACCCAATAATTACCGCCGGCACGGTTGAAATAATAATAAATAATATTAATTTTTGAGTAGATCTTTTGTTTAATGTTAAGATGATTAACCTAATTTCATCAAAAAGAACAACAATGACACTGCCAAGAGTACCTATATGAAATAGTATTTCAAGTGTATTTCCTGGAGAGTTGATACCTAGAAGATATTGACCTAGAACAAGATGCCCTGAACTACTAACAGGCAGAAATTCTGTTAAACCTTGCAGTACACCTAGTAAGATTATATCAATTATTTCCATAGACTAATTAAGCCACCCAATTAAAGCAAACATCCGACCAACATTTGTTCCTTCTCGACGATAAGAATGGTAGAGAGTATTTGAGCAGAATGTGCACTTTTTTATTACATTAATTTTTTCTCTTTTGATACCAGAGCAAACTAACTGATTAACAGCCCATCCTTGGAGATCTACACTATACTTTTTGCTACCATTATTATTGTAAAATTTAGAATCAAAACGATGCAAGACATCATTCCTAATTTCAAAACAACAAGATTGAATAGAAGGCCCTATTAGCACATTATATTCAGAGACTGATTCTTTAAAACGATTGACCTTATTTATAAACTCAGGTAATATCCCCAATGAAAGCCCACGCCACCCCGCATGTACAAGCCCTATTGTTTTTGAATTATTATTTGCAAAAAATATAGGCAAACAATCAGCGACCTGAATTGAGCACACTAATTCTCCTCCTTTATTTATTATCCCATCTACATCACCATAAATTCCAGGTATAATAGCTGAAATTACATTTGAGGAGTGTACCTGTTTAAGACTAATTAGATTCTTGGGGTCCCATCCAACCTCACTAGAGAATCGTTCTAATCCAACCATATCTTTAATATTATATTTTTTATTAGAGAATACTAATCTAATGTTATCAAAAGGAAATTTTTGACTATAGTCGTCCCAATATACTTTTCCCATTTATTGATGATTAATTTTTTACTAATTCAGTTCCATTAAAGTAGCCAATAGTCTTCATCCTATTTCTATTATATTCCAGAACACGAACAATGTTATTCTCATTATTTCCAGAGCCGCCTAACTCGATCAAGGAAGAAGCGCCCATATAGAGTTCACCTCTTTTTAATAATCTTTTAAATTTTCGTCTTGAATTTGACCCCAGTTTAACTAACGAATTAATAAAATAACTATGGTCATAGCCTATTGAATAAATTCTATCTAATTCTGAAGATTCTGTCACTCCAAACTTAGGATATTCAGAGCTCAATATAGTTAATCCCTGCAAGTGTGGACCTATAATATCTTGCGCTAGTATATCGATATCCATCCATGATTCATTTCCAATAATTTTGGCTTCTAAGTTATACATCGGTAGTTGAGTTCCAATAAAAGAAAGATCTCCTCTATTAATCGGAATATATATAGCTTCAATAGTGTTTAAATCTATTTTTGATGAATCTTTTTTTGTCATTTTATTGATGTTATCAGTTTCATTCGTCATTTTAATAAAATCTTCGACATCTACGTCAAACAGAGCATCAAGACTATCAATCTCCATATCAAGAAAATCAACATTAGGATCGTCTTCAGGGACTAATGACCAAGCAACTTTTCTAATAGAAGAAAATTGTCGACTAATATTTTCTGGTCTACCATAATACCATTCTACTGAAACTGGTTCAACACCAAGCTGGTTTAATTCTTTAATAAAATTATTGGCATAACTCTTATTAATATCATCACCAGGTGATAGCACAGCTATATTATTGTATCCTAAAATATTTATTACATATTGAGCTGATAGCTTAGCTTGCACTTCACTGCTAGTTGATAATAAATATATATTTTCTGAGATCAATGGCAATTCGCTATAATTACTTTTAGATAATAAAATAGGAATAGAACCAGAAAAACTGGCCACTGCTATGTTAGAAATTTCTGATAAGTATCCTAAAACTGAAATTACAGATCTATCTAAATTAATTTTTTTAAGAATCTTTACAGTGTTTATGTCATCGCTATTGTTATCATAAATCTTAAAATGCGTAGATAAGTCATATTGATAATCGGCCACCATCGAAGACAATCCCATCAAATAGGTTTGGCCTTTTATTTTATCAATTCCTGATAACGGTAATATAACTGCCACTGTTCCATGATTATTATTTTCAGAACCGATAAAACGACTCAAACCTGTATATAAATTTTTATACTGTTGAGGAAGAGAATTATGTTCGACAACACTTAATGAAAGCTCCATCTCATTCATATGCCCATCTAATAATGATCTGTAAGATCTAGCCAGATTAAGTATCGACCGATTAATTCTATTTTCTGTTGAAAATAACAACTTTTCGATTTTACTGGATCTGATCCCGATCATAATACTAGATAGAATACGGTAATCAATATCAGCCTGTATAATTGAATCCTGAGTTTCATGCCGCACAAGCAATAATTGTTCAATTACATCTGAATATTGTTCTTGTTTTATCAAAATATCGCTCAATAAAACTCTAACATTTAATTCGTACTTACTTTTAGGGTATTTTTTTAAAAATGAATTACAGGTTCTTTCACATTCTATTATTTTATTTTGAAAGTACTGTGATTTAGCTAAAAATAAATGAGAAACAGGGTCAGAGTAATTTTTTCTATCTATAAAGATACTCTTGAACTCAGACTCTGCCAATTTGTATCTGCCAAAATTGTAATGGCCCAAAGCTATATTAAAATGATCTTCATAGGTAATGATACTATCTAAGGAGTTACTAAAAAGATGATTTGAGGAAAAGAAAAAAATTATAATTAAGGTTTTTATCATAAATAATCATTAGAAACTACATTGATACTAGCTTACCATATTCAAATAATAAATATTTCTTAGTAGCGATGGTTTTACCATAAATCCACTGTTCGCTAACACTATGCCTACTTGATGTATTATTAATAATATTCGGATTACCTATAGCTACCCTAACCTGATCCTCATTCATACCATAATCTATTTCTCCAGATATAATTTTTTTTATCAAATCATCGCCCCACGCTTTCGGCAATGGATCAATTTTATAATAGTGATTCTGTTTACCAGCAGTCTTATTTCCACCATTGTATCTAACTTCAATATTGAATTCTTTATTCGACTTAATAACCAACCATATTGGCCAATCTATTCCACCATTTTGATATACCTTAGTGTCAATTATTTTTACTTTTTTAAATCTATTAAATAAAATCCCAGTATTATTAATAAAAACAGTATCAGCATTAACATTATTAAGCCAAATATTTTCCCCAATCATTCCTCTTGCCTCCTTTAATATATCTAATCTGCATAAATGACTGGGTAATGCTTTATCCCCAACTTGCCAGTTTGGTTTTTTCCACTTATAGAATTTTCCATTTTTTAATTGAACGGCTAAATACTCTTCATTGTTTTTAAAATAGTTTCCTAGAATAAAACCCTTATGATTTTTTAGCTTAAAATACGATATGCTTTTATCATTTTTTAACTTTGACCACCCTCTATTAATATACTTTCTCTTTAATAATTCTTTGCTTACTTCTGAGAATAAAATAGCCTCGCCTGACCATTTATTTTTTATAATATTTTCATCAATATTATTGATATTTATTAGACTGCAAGAAAAATATAATAATATCATTGCATGGCTAAATATTAGAAATATAATTGATTTTCTCATTTGTGCGCAGTCTTATTCATTGAAGGGCTTAGACCATTTCTGTAGCCTTCCATTCTTATCAAATTTTAATGTAAAATTTTTAAATCCCCATATCTCATCACCATTTGAATATTTTCCAACCCTATCAGGATTCCCAAGCTCGTTTTTTATTTTAATTTTTTTTTCACCTCTTTTCAGACTACCCCATTTTCGATCCAACTCGGTATTCATAGATTTTTTCTTTAACTCTTCGACTTGCTTTTCTAAATAAACAATTCTTTTTTCAAGGCTTATTATATTTAAATCTTTAGCAAAAAGTGTATAATTACTAAAAAATACTACGAATAAAATGGCTATTTTTTTTTCAAGCATAGTACACTCCAAAATTGATTATAGAAATATTTAGCATTATCATAGAATACGTTAATATGGCATATTATCCTCTAAAATAAGCAATGTCTCCATATCAGAAGAATATTCTTTGAAAGAGTAAAAAGCATTGATCTTATCTAAAGAAATTCTATAGTATATACTACGAAACTCATTAATTATTTTAATTAGTGTTTGCGAATTATTATTTAATCTATCAATAAAAAAAATATCTTCACTTGAAAGATCAACAGCTAAAATAGAAAAAAATAATTCACGTCTATAATGTTCTAGATTATTTAATAAATTTTTTAGACTATCTAGATGATTGACGTAAGAAAAATTCCTGTTTTTATAAGGAGACAGGATTATACTTTTAATTGATAAATATTTTTTTTTTGTATCAACGATTTCATTGTAAAAATTACTTTTTATATCATCCAATGGCTCAGTAGCGTTCAGCGGGGGGGAGTATATAATCAGTAACAAGTATATAAAAAATGATTTCATCAATTAAATAATTATTATACTAACTATTATGGATATGTAAACTCCGGAATCGGTGGGGTAATAAAATATAATCCTTCAAACTTACCCTGCTCATTATACGTGCCTTCTTGCATAGGGCTACCATCAAAGTACCACCATGACCATGTTTTAACAGCAATATCACTCTCATAGTAACCTTCTAGTTCTTTTTGACCATTTTCATACCAATTTACCTGAGAACCATGTTTCACTCCATTTTTATAATAAATCACACACCATTTACCTCCATCCTGATGCCAGCTTGACCACTTTCCATCTCTTCCATTTGTCGGTATTTTAGTTATACTATTTTTATTGTGACCATCGCCATTAATAAACAAACCTTCCGCTTTAATTTTACCATTATTCCAGTAGTAAGTCCATTTACCATCCATAATTCCATTTTTATAATTTCCTTTGTACTCCAAACTATTGTTTTTATACCACTTTTTTATTTTACCATGTTTTTTACCATCTAAATAGGTAACTAGTTCTTTTTTCTTTTTAGATTCATTGTCCCACCAGCTTGCAACTTCACCCTTCCATATTGTACCATTATTTAATTTAGAAAGCAGCTTTCCACTGGGAGACCATTTAGTAATGATTTCATTTATGATTTCATCATTATTATTATAAATAAATTCTATGGTAGACTGAATTTGACCGAGTTCGTGATAAGTATATTTTTTCTCTTCCTTTAAATCACCATTAGAATATTTCTGCTTTAAATACTTTCGACCTTTCTCGTTCCATTTTATTGAAGAGCCATTGAGCTGATTATTGGAATAATTTTCTACTAATTTCTTATTACCATTTTCATACCAATATGCCACAGGTCCTTTTATTCTCCCTGAAACATATGTTATTTCAGATTCTTTTTTACCATTATCATACCATTCTATCTTTTTACCTTCCTGAGGCTTTCCCTCAGAATAATAAATTATTGCACTATCAAGCCCACTTGGAGAATAATAACTCCAGTAACCTTCTTGATTACTATTATTGTATTTACCAGAAAAATATTGATTGCCATTTTTATACCATTGAGTCCACTCTTCAATTAACATATCTTCACTATAATTACCTTGTAAAAATATCTGTCCATTCGCATACCATTGAGTCCATAATCCATCATATTTACCATTAATATAGTGACCTTCAATCATTTTCTGTCCATTCTCATACCACTGTTGATGGACACCATTTGTTAATCCTCTGGTGAAGTATTCCTGCTCTTTTTTTGAACCACTTTCGTACCAGGTAAACATTAAACCATCTTTTTTCCCATTATTATAATTTTGTTCTCGATATTTTTCTCCATTTTCATACCATTCAGTAATTTCACCATCTTTATCATCATTTATAAATGTGCCTATTGATTTCTTTTTCCCATTATTATACCAGGTTTTAAATGACCCATTCTTTTTCCCACCTTGAAAACTATGTTCACTAATTTTAATACCATCTACAAACCAAATTATTTCTTTACCATTTTTCAATCCGTTTCTGAATATAGTTTGTATCTTTTTGTTACCATTTTCATACCATTCTAGCCAAACTCCAGTTTTTAAATTGTTTCTAAATATACCCTTAGAGTAAAGCTGTCCAGTATCAAACCAATATTTCCATAAACCACTTTTAACGCCATCTCGGTATAAACCTTCATCTTTAAGTTGCTTGTTTTCCCAATATGATGATACTTTTCCAGTGTAAGGGGATTCTTCATTAGATTTAAATACCAGTCCCTCATGTAACACTATTGATGGAACTATATTTTCAGTTTGTGTATATGAGTAGTTTATTAATAATATAAATAAAAAATATATAGATTTAGTCATTGCCAATAAATTTACGAATATTTATAGTATAAAAAATAAAAGCCTATGAATTCTTAAAACTTTTAATTTTTTCCGTTAGCTCATTTAATTCAGATAATTTCCCCCATTTATCACCCTCACTCATACTTAAAATCATTTTTTTAATAAAAGCTTTATATTTAGGATCTTTGCCTTCACATAACTTATCTACAATTTTATTTAGCTCTTCTTCTTTAGATATCATTCTGATAATTTACAATAATTTAAACTTTAAAAAACTATAGCCTATACATAAAGAATAGCTATTATTTTAGCAGAGTGATTTTTTTTATATCCACAAAGCTCCCACCATTCATTCTGACGAAATAAATACCATTAGGCTTGCCACTTGCGTTCCAGTTAATAGTGTGTGTTCCGCTTAATAATTCATTGCCAATAATCGTATGTACTTCATTACCTACTACATCATAAATCTTTAATGTAACTCGCTCTATCATTGGAACAGAAAACTGGATTGTCACAATTGGATTAAATGGATTTGGGTATGGGCTTGATAAATTATAAGTATTGGGTAATAGGGCTTCAATATTTAATGCTAGAGCACAATTACTTGTGTCTTGACTCCCTAATTCTTCATCCGTTAAACATCCAGGGTAAGGAGGACAAAATTGGTTATCCAACAAGTTTATTGAATAAATATCGCAAAACTGATTTGGTATAGGACCTGTTAATTGATTATTGTTTAGCGCTAACGACCAGATTGGTAGATTATCTATATCATTTGGAATTTGACCAGTTAGGTTGTTAAATGATAAGTCCAAATAATAAACCATCGTTAGATTACTTATTTCTGATGGAATCTCTCCAGTTAATTGATTCTCAGATAACGATAACCAAATTAAAGAATCTAAACTTCCGATCTCTGATGGGATCTCTCCAGTTAATTGATTATTGTTTAAATTTAAAATATCTAGATTTTCTAAGTTCCCAATTTCTGCAGGTATTTCTCCTGAAAGTAGATTATTACTTAATGATAAACTAATTAAATGTGAAGAACTCATTATTTCTAATGGAATTTCACCGGTCAATTGATTACCATTTAATAATAAATGAGTTAAGCTTTCCAGATTTCCAA
>TARA_B110001454_G_scaffold68397_1_pt1 | contig 11117 bp, 10 predicted proteins | sample TARA_B110001454 | Tara Oceans TARA_B110001454 (sample SAMEA4397004) | marine metagenome | biome: Polar Biome; feature: [MES] marine water layer (ENVO:01000295) within the mesopelagic zone...; material: water (ENVO:00002006), including particulate matter (ENVO:01000060) such as...... | reverse complement strand
CGGGCCAAACTAATACTGACTTTGCCACCCTCAAGCAAAGGTTGGATACCATGGTAAATGGTATTTTCCAATAATGGCTGTAATAGCAATTGCGGCACTTGAATATGCGGAATCTGGTCGGGTAAATGCCACTCTACGACTAACCTATTACCTAAACGCTCTTGCTCAATATTCATATAGCGTCGACCCAGCTCAAGCTCAGCCGCCAGATCAACATGAGCATCTTGATCTTTCAGCACTACGCGAAATAAAGAAGACAAATCCACCAGCATATTTTCAGCTTTCTCAGGATCAGTAGCGATGAGAGATGCTACTGTATTCAAGCTATTAAAAAAGAAATGGGGTCGAATACTGGCCTGTAGAGCCTGTAAGCGAGAACTTAATTCCGCTTGGCTTTTTAACCGCCACTGACTTTGCACATAAAAATAACGCAACCCCATGGCACCAAAAATAGCGCTCAGCAGCATATTGCGTAAAATCCACATCCAATTGATCTGACGCTCAGAAATAATAAACGGAAACAAAGATTCCGCCATATAGCTAATAACAAAGCATACCAATAGCAGTAGAGACATGGCCCAGCAAACTGCCCAAGGCAAACTCAAGCGCGCCATAAAACGACGAGACTGACACAATAAAGCAACAGAGAGTAAAGCTACCCACTGCACAAAATACGATAACGAGGCAAAACGCTCCCACTGAAAACTCACTAAGCCACTTTCTACTAATAACAAAGCGATAACGAGGGTTTCAGATAGTATGATCAATACCAAAACGGCATAAACGTTACACAGGTCGGGTAGAAAGAAGGATTCGAGTTTTTTATTATGTTTGTCCATTTTTTAAGTGTAACAAACCCTGCTCATTCGCACGACTAAATGACGCCCTTATCAGACCAACGCATTAGAGCAATAGATCACACTGCTAGCCGTCAGCCGAACAGAAGGCTATAATTCGCCCATTCAAATTTTCGTGCATTTCAATCTATTTGCCCTGCACCTCTTACTTTTTCGCTTTTCACTTTTAGCCCGAGGTATTCATGTCCGATCAAACTAACTCTTCTTGGGGTGGCCGTTTTTCTGAGCCAACCGATGCATTTGTTGCCCGCTATACTGCGTCCGTTGATTTTGACCAGCGTATGTACGCTCATGACATCCAAGGCTCTATCGCTCACGCAAAAATGTTGACGAAAGTGGGTGTTCTTACGCAAGCTGAGTGTGACGATATTTTACGTGGCCTTGAAGAAGTACGCATCGAGATCGAACGTGGCGACTTTAACTGGTCAATCGAACTAGAAGACGTTCACATGAATATCGAAGCGGCATTAACCGCTAAGATCGGCATCACGGGCAAGAAATTACATACAGGCCGTTCTCGTAACGACCAAGTAGCGACGGATATTCGTTTATACCTACGCGACGAAGTAGACAACATCAGCGCTGAATTAACGCGCTTACAAGAAGGCTTGATCGGCTTAGCCGCAGCGCATACCGATACCATCATGCCGGGTTTCACACACTTGCAAACAGCCCAGCCAGTGACCTTTGGTCATCACATTTTGGCTTGGAACGAGATGCTAGAGCGTGACTTCGAACGTCTACAAGACGTACGTAAGCGCATCAACTACTTGCCATTGGGCGCCGCGGCACTTGCGGGTACAACGTATCCAATCGATCGTCATTATACCGCTGAGCTTTTAGGGTTCACTGCACCGACTGAAAACAGCTTAGATTCTGTTTCGGATCGTGATTTCGCTATCGAGTTCACTTCGGCTGGCGCGATCATCATGATGCACATGTCTCGCTTCTCGGAAGAATTGGTTCTTTGGGCTTCTGCTCAATTCCAGTTTATTCATCTACCAGATCGTTTCTGCACCGGCTCATCCATTATGCCGCAGAAAAAGAACCCAGATGTGCCTGAGCTAGTCCGTGGTAAGTCTGGTCGTGTTTATGGTCACCTAATGTCACTGCTTACGTTGATGAAGTCACAGCCATTGGCTTACAACAAAGACAACCAAGAAGACAAAGAGCCTTTATTTGATACGGTTGATACGTTGCGCGATAGCATCCGTGCTTTTGCGGATATGGCACCGCATCTGGTACCGAACAAGCCCTCTATGTACGAAGCAGCGCGTCGTGGTTTCTCGACGGCTACGGATCTTGCGGATTACGTAGTCGTGAAAGGTATTCCTTTCCGCGACGCCCACGAGATCGTTGGTAAAGCCGTGGCTTATGGCATCGAGACGGGTAAAGACTTGAGTGAAATGACGTTAGAAGAGCTACAGCAGTTCTCCGACCAAATCACTGCTGACGTATTCGACGTACTAACCCTTGAAGGTTCAGTCGCCGCTCGTAACCACATTGGTGGTACTGCGCCCAACCAAGTTGCTGCAGCCGCTAAGCGGGCCAGTGAGCGTTTAGCCAAGCGCTAATCTCTACTTTAGTATGCTCACGCGCTGGTCAATCGCGTGAGTCATAAAAGGTGTGTTGTTGATTTTCCCCTAGCATCAGGGTCAAAATCAAAACACACCTTTTTTTTGCCTTGTCTAAAGCCCAAACTGTCTATACTTAATGTATGCCAAATTCTCCCACCGCTGCCTCGCCAATAGTGCAGGCCAATAAGCTCCACATACAGCTGCCACCATCCCAACAGATTAATCAATGGCGGCAGTCATTTTTGAGTCTTAATCACGCGCGCTTAGATCAAGCCCGCAGCCTTATGCTTGAACGCCAAACTCGTGTATTGGACGTTCTGCCGTTGCTCATTCACATTAATCATCCTCAAATGCCTGGCTTTATCAGCCAAAAAGTCCCCGCGGGAATTGAGCACTTTAGCCCGCAAGTTGAATCACTGAATGCACTTAGATACGTTGCGAAAGGCTTACAAATTCCTAGAATCAGTGGCCAAAGAGCAATAGAAGCAATTTTTCTAATGGGCAGTCTTGGCACGCTGGCACAATCAGCCAATAGCGACCTTGATGTTTGGTTATGTCACACGGCAGATTTAAGTGATGAACAGCTGGCAATGCTGAAAGCAAAATGTGAGTTAATTGAAAAGTGGGCGACCAGTCAAAAAGTAGAACTGCATTTTTTTCTTATGAATGCGGCGGAGTTTCGCCAAGGCAAAATGCAAGAAAATGTCGATGCCGAACATTCAGGCTCAACACAACATTTACTTTTATTGGATGAATTTTATCGATCCTCCTTATGGTTAGCAGGCAGACAACCTAGCTGGTGGCTGGTACCTACGCAATATGAGAAACACAGTCAGCACTATTTAAAGCAACTTGATGATCATCAATTAATTCATAATAGCCAATGGATTAACTTCGGTAGCATCTCAACCATTCCAGCCTCAGAGTTTGTAGGCGCAGGTTTATGGCAACTGAATAAAGGGCTGAAAAATCCTTATAAATCGCTGCTCAAGCTTTTATTAACTCAGCACTATGCCAGCCAATACCCCAACATTCGACCGTTATGTTGGGATCTCAAAGACAACGTTCACCAAGGCAATATTGATCCACTGAGCTGCGATGGTTATTTACTGATGCTCAATAGAGTCAGTCAACATGTTGCGGCTGAACATGATGATAATCGTTTAGAGTTATTACGCCGTGCATTTTATTTTAAAGCCCACCTGCCGATTACCAAGGCTAGCCAAGGGCAACAACGTCAGTGGCGTTTTCAAGAATTACAGCAACTAATTACTCAATGGGGCTGGTCTAAAGCCATTTTAATGCATTTGGATAATCGTGATGAATGGGAAGTACATGAGGTTCAATCTGAGCGGAACTCCCTCGTCAACGAAATGCTCACCAGCTACCGTTATTTGGCTGCTTTCAGTAATAAGTATGCAAAAAAAGTACGCATAAACCGCCAAGATCTCACGCTTTTAGGTAACCAATTATACGCCGTTTATGATGCTAAACCGGGTAAAGTGCTGACCATAAATCCTAATATCGTGACGGACCTAGTACAACATAAGATCTCTTTAGTTCTGGCCGACAATCGCTGGCAGCTAATTTCAGGGACCTATAAAAAAGAAAATGACCATAGCATCATCAAGCAATCTCCGAGCTTGATTGAGTTGCTCTGTTACGCACACTTTAATGGCTTATTAAGTCATCACAGTAATTTTGGCATTTACCCAGAGCACAATGCTTTGAGCAAGTACGAACTCAAAGAATTACTGCAAGTAGTCCGTAATATTGCTCGTCCACAGCATATAGCGCCAGCAAACTTTTTACGCCCAAGCATTCCTATTCAATGGCAAATATTTATTAATGCGGGCATCGACCCTATGCATCAATTTACCCGCCGAGGTATGCAAAAGCTCAGCAGTCGTAACGATGCTCTTGGTTACAGTGCACTAAAAGAAAACTTAGTCCAAAGCATCGATTTGTTAACGATCAACAGCTGGGGCGAGTGGCAAATTCAGCGTTTTCATAGTGAAAATGCCGTTATTGATGGCCTGCAACACCTCTTACAATACGCACCATTGGCGCGTAAACAAGGCTGGCCAAATTATGATTGTCATTGCTTTTGCGCTAGCCGAGCAGGCGCTATTAGTCAGCGAGTTGAAAAGATTTTAGCTGATATCACGAGTCATACCTTAGAACAGCCTAACGTCGATTACATTCTTGAAGCAGGTCAAAACTATTATATTTGGCAGCAAGATAAATACGAAGTTCGCCTCAACAAAGCAGAGTCCGTGAGTCAGTTTTTAGCCTTATTAGGAAGGCCTAGAAAACAATATGCCCACTATCGTTTAGATGTTAACGCACTTAATGGCAGCCCATTAAAAGCCATTTTCAATCATCCTCGTCCTGGCAGTTGGCAACTCTTTTTTTGGCGCAAAGAAAATACTTACTTCTATTATTTGCTGGATGAACGTGGTGTTTTATTGCATCAGCAGCAGCAAGCCCAAAGTGATAGCGAAGTGGTTATACCGATTATTCGTTTTTTACGTCAGATAGATCAGCGTATGCAAGGCCAGTTTTTACGCCAGCGCGCACGCCCTATTTTATTATTTGAATTGAAACGAAATAATGAATCCACCGAGTTTGAACCACATTCTAGGCGCTTACCACCACTGCAAAGTCAGACCAGTCATATTCAGCTAAATGCGACGTTAGACGATCAAGACCAAGTAACCCTGTACTGCAATGGCGAAGAATTTAGTGTTTGGGAATGGGGAGACCAACTGTATAACAAGGTTGCCAAAACCTTATTGGCAATGCGCTCAAGTAACGATGATTATCCCGCCTATTTAACCGATTTATCGCTGTATAGCGACGCCAGCATCATCCAACATATCAAGCTCAAGCAAGGAATTGAGAAGCGATTAAATCAAGCGCTTAGCCGTCTTGCAAAAAATTCTAACTGACGCAGACAGTCTCTCTGTTAAACCGTATAATGACGGCAAATCCAGGAGACTGATATGCGCTTATTTTTTTTACCTGCCTTAGCAGGAATTTTATTACTAGCTGGTTGTGGCCAAAAGGGCCCTCTTTATATTCCTAAAGATGATGCCGTAATAGAGACTGTAAGCAAGCGTCCACCTATTAGTGATACTGCAACTTTTTAATTAGAAGCACATTATGAGCCTACAAAACCACCCGATTTTTGATTATTCAAATGGCGTATTACATGCTGAATCTGTTGCTACAACAGACATTGCAGCTCAATACGGCACACCTTGCTACGTTTACTCACGCAAAGCGTTTGAGCAACATTATTTAGCTTATGAAAATGCACTGCAAGGGCGCGACCATCTTGTCTGTTACGCCATCAAAGCAAACTCAAACTTAGCCGTATTAAATGTACTCGCTAAGCTAGGCGCAGGCTTTGATATCGTTTCTCTTGGCGAATTAGAGCGTGTAATTGCCGCCGGTGGAGATCCTAAGAAAGTCGTCTTTTCGGGTGTTGGTAAACAAGCTCACGAAATTCGTCGCGCATTAGAAGTCGGCGTTCATTGTTTCAATATCGAATCTGAAGCAGAACTTGATCGCGTTAACGACGTTGCTGCTGCAATGAACATGCAAGCGCCTATATCCATCCGTGTAAATCCAGATGTTGACGCGCAAACGCATCCGTATATTTCTACCGGTTTAAAAGAAAACAAATTTGGTGTCGATATTGATGATGCCCCTCGCATTTATGCGAAAGCGAATGCGATGTCGAACTTAGATGTGCAAGGTATCGACTGCCACATTGGTAGCCAGCTAATCGAAACAGCACCCTTTATGGATGCACTGGATCGTGTATTAGCCTTGGTTGATATTCTGGCTGAGCAAGGTATTGCGATTCATCACCTCGATTTAGGTGGCGGCTTAGGCGTAACCTACGATGATGAAGTACCACCGACTCCCGGCGAATACATTGCCGAACTAACAGAGCGCTTAGGTGATCGTCAGCTTAAATTAATTTTTGAACCTGGTCGTTCCATTGCGGCTAACGCGGGTATCTTCTTAACTCAAGTTGAGTTTTTGAAGTCGAACGAAGAAAAGAACTTCGCCATCATTGATGGTGCGATGAACGATTTGATTCGTCCTGCTTTGTACAGCGCATGGCAAGCCATCATTCCTGCCGTGCAACATACCGATCGTGATGCAGCAGAAACCAAAGCTTGGGATCTTGTTGGCCCGGTGTGTGAAACCGGTGACTTCTTGGGTAAAGATCGTCAGCTTAACTTACAGCCAGGTGATTTATTGGCCGTTAAGTCTTCTGGCGCTTATGGTTTTGTAATGGCTTCTAACTACAATAGCCGTCCACGCCCTGCAGAAATCATGGTCGATGGTGATCGCAGCTATGTTGTTCGCGCCCGCGAAACGATTGCTAATTTATACGCTGGCGAACAACTACTACCGTCTGAGTAAGATGCTGGTGTACTAAAAAGGCAAGTGCACGCGCACTAAAGGTTAAAAAGAATGTGGATTAAATTTAATAAAATGCACGGACTAGGCAACGACTTTATGGTTGTTGACCTAGTGACTCAGCATGCGTACTTAACCCCGATGCAAATTCGTCACTTAGCCGATCGCAACTTTGGCGTCGGCTTTGACCAGCTTTTGCTGGTAGAAGTACCAACACAGCCTGATGTGGATTTTAAATATCGTATCTTCAATTCCGATGGCAGTGAAGTTGAAAACTGTGGCAACGGAGCACGCTGTTTTGCGCGTTTCGTTTATGAGCAAAAACTGATTGGTCGCCGTAATATTCGCGTAGAAACCGCCAGCGGTAACATGACGCTTGAACTGACACCCGAAAATGACGTTATCGTTAATATGGGGCCACCTATTCTTGAGCCTAACAAAGTACCTTTTGTACCAGAAACGACTGAAAAAGTACGAGCGACCAGCTACAGAATTGATGTTGAAGATCATGGCAGTATTGAACTAGGGGCCGTCTCCATGGGGAACCCTCATGGTGTGATTCTGGTTGATGATATCGATACAGCACCGGTAGAAATACTGGGCCCGTTGGTAGAAGCACATTCAAGCTTCCCGCAAAAAGTAAACGTCGGCTTTATGCAGGTGATTAATCGCAATCATGTAAAACTGCGTGTATTTGAACGTGGCGTTGGTGAAACTAAAGCCTGCGGAACCGGGGCTTGTGGCGCAGTTGTTTCTGGCATATTGCGTGGTTTATTGGATAATAAAGTTCAAGTTGACTTACCAGGTGGCAACCTTACCATCGAATGGGATGGCAAAGGTGATGTCATTATGACAGGGCCAACCAGTAATGTATTTGAAGGCAAAGTGAATATCTGATGCCGAGCTACCGACAGTCGAAGCGAATTTAAAGGAATAAGTAGATGAGCGAATCTTTACGACTCACCGACAGTGACGTTGTCCAGTACTTACGTGATAATCCAGACTTCTTCATTGCTAAAGATAATTTATTAGCAGGCATGCGCATTCCGCACGATTCTGGTCAAGCAACAAGTTTGATTGAGCGTCAACTGGCGGTATACCGTGAGCGTAATGTTGAGCTGCGTCAGCGTCTAACCGACTTACTCGAAAATGCACGCCGTAATGATAAATTATTTGGCAAAACCAAACGGTTAGTGCTGTCGCTTATCGATGCTAAAAACTGGATTGATATCGAAGTCGCTCTCGACGATAGCTTACGCCAAGACTTTAATGTGGATCATTGGAACTTGCTCTATTTTTGCGAGCAAAAACTTGAGCATCCTCTGCACAGCATCAGCAGCAAAGATAAGCAGCGAGAGATACACCGTCTATTTAAAGGGCATCGTGCATTTTGCGGCCAACTGACTGACGAAGCGATGGATCTATTATTAGACGAGCAGCAAAGTAGCGCCGAATCCATTGCAGCAGCGCAAATTCGAAACGGTCAGCAAACAGGCGTTATTTGTGTTGCTAGCGATGATCCAAAATTTTATCGCAGCTCAATGGATACTTTATTCTTAGACTACATCGCAGATGTTCTAGGGTTAATTCTGCCTAACATTCCACAGAACTGATGCTCAATTTTTTAACCATCATCGTACTTAAAAATGACCATTAAGCTGATCACCTTTGATCTCGATAATACGTTGTGGCATACCGACCCCGTCATTGTTCGAGCAGAGCAAACGCTGTGGTCTTGGATTCAAACCCAATACCCTCACGTTGCAGAGCAGTTTACCCTTGATAGCTTGCAAGCTCTAAAAGCGGAAGTCGCCAACCAGCAGCCCCAGCTTCGCCATAAACTCAGCCAACTGCGCTTAGCCTTTTTGTCCCAACTATTTCAACGCTGTGGATATACTCAAAAAGAGGCTGAAATACTCGCGCAGCAAGGTTTTGTTGAATTTATTAAAGCTCGCAATGATGTAGAGTTATTTCCAGAAGCCCTTAACATGCTGCAAATACTGCAGCAGGATTACCAAATAATTGCGCTAAGCAATGGCAATGCAGACCTAAAAGCCATTGGTATCGATCATTTCTTTGAAGCCCATTTTCACGCAGAAAATGTTCCTCACCCCAAACCTCATAAAGACATGTTTATCGCTGCATTGCAGCATACTGGGGTATCGGTAGAAGAGTGTATTCATATTGGAGATCATCCTGAACAGGATATCCACGCGGCAAAACGTCTTGGTATTCATACAATTTGGGCGAATGTATTAAGCGCGTCATGGCCCGCCTCAATACCACCAGCCGATCACGAAATACAGCACTTAAATCAATTGCCGGCCTTGGTTAAACGCTACTAACGTAGAATTAAATAACCATACCTTGCTGGGTCAGCATCAAAGCAGCAAATAATATTAATAAGCCAATGGCCACTGGTAAAGCATGTAAACGACGACGTATTCTTGCGGGGGAAGCTATCTTAGCCATTGCACTGTCCTTCAGGATCCATCCTGAGTTAAATCTTTCCATGTGAAATCTTTAGCTGCTAAGCCTAGTGTAGATATTTTCTAGAAAATGTTACAAAAGAATACAAGAAGTGTGACTTGGTAGACTAATTCTACCAAGTCCTGACACTAAACTGACATAAACTAGATAGGTCGACTGCCATAATTCGATTCAGGTTTTTTCGGTGGATCTGCACGTAAATTTGCTTCAACACTCGTTATACCGCCACCTTGTGCTAAAAAGGCTTCTATTTCAGAAGCTACTTGATCGCGCTGACGCTTACGCTCAGCAATCGTTGCACTATTAGGCATATCGTCATTATGGCTATGATAGCCTTCGGCATGCACTTTAGCATCATCGGTTTTTGCCGTCGTTTTTTCAGCGCCTTTGGTTTCTATATCAGACATGATGTCAGCTCCTTCTAATGAATATTGATATCCAAGCCATGAAATAAGGTTGTCAATATTTATAGTTGAGTTTCAGACATTTGCCAGTTTTAAGAGCCAATTAGTTATTTTTCGATAATAAAAACATCATTTTTTGCAATTTTTATTAATAGACTGACGCAGCCCTTCAATTCGTTGCTCGCGCTGTTCTTCAGAAAAATAAATACGTTCGCCTTGATCATCTAAGGTATAGATCAAGCCGCGTTCAAAGTTTGCTAACTTATCTTTCGCTCTAATGCATACCGCTTGAAGCTTTTTTTCCTTGGCCTGTTCACGTTCGGCCTGCTGCTTATCTTTGAGCGATTGCTGGTCTTGTTTCTGATAACGATTAATTAAATCACGCTGTCGATTTAATACATCACCCCCTCCATAAGAATTCTTTGTAGTATCAACCTCTACCTGCTTAGCAGCATGGCCTCTTGCTGGCCTGTCTGAAAACTGTGTTTTACCGTTGGCATCAACCCATCGATAAATTTCTGCTGAAGCATTGGCAGAACTCAATAACGCAATACACAAGATGAAAAAGAGTGAATAGGGACGAGACATTATTAATTCCTTTTAATGTCGAATAGCTACAAATTTTCCGAGAATCGGCCGCAATAGAATAACAAAAATTAAAACAAAAACCCCCCGTTAGTTTCCTAACGGGGGGTTCTTAAAGTACTCGCTTAAGTTTACAGATTCGCTGTTTGTAAACTATTTATTCACGATCTATTTATTTGTGAATTCTGGGTATGCCTCCATACCACATTCAGCCAGATCAACACCTTCGTACTCTTCTTCTTCGCTAACACGAATACCCATAACGGCTTTAATCACTAACCAAGTTACGAATGAAGCACCGAATACCCATACAAAGATTGTTAAAGCACCCACTAGCTGACCAACAACGGTCGCGCCATCGTTAGTGAAAGGTACAACTAATAGACCAAACAAACCAACAACACCGTGTACAGAGATAGCACCTACTGGATCATCAAGCTTCATCTTATCGAGTGTAAGGATAGCGCCTACAACGATCAGACCACCGATCAGACCAATAATAGTCGCTTCTAGTGGCGTCGGAGTAGAAGGCTCTGCTGTAATCGCTACCAGACCTGCTAATGCACCGTTAAGCGCCATGGTTAGATCCGCTTTCTTAAACAAAATACGAGCGAATAATAAAGCGCCGATTAAGCCACCCGCCGCCGCTGCGTTAGTATTCATAAACACAACTGCAACAGAATGAGCGCTTGAGATATCGCCAAGCTTAAGAACAGAACCACCGTTGAAACCGAACCAACCCATCCAAAGGATGAACGTACCTA
>TARA_B110001454_G_scaffold218551_2_pt1 | contig 11178 bp, 10 predicted proteins | sample TARA_B110001454 | Tara Oceans TARA_B110001454 (sample SAMEA4397004) | marine metagenome | biome: Polar Biome; feature: [MES] marine water layer (ENVO:01000295) within the mesopelagic zone...; material: water (ENVO:00002006), including particulate matter (ENVO:01000060) such... | reverse complement strand
CTTTAGCAAGGCTTGGAGCTGACGTAACAGGTCTTGATGCTTCAATTAAAAATACAGAAGCTGCTTCAATCCATGCAAAAAAAAATAATCTAAAAATAAATTATATTCATTCAACTGTTGAAGATCTAGATATTGAAAATACTTTTGATGTTATATTAAATATGGAAGTTGTAGAGCACGTAAATAATCAAAAAGAATTTATTAAAAGAAGCTGTGACATAACTAATCCGAATGGTCTTATTTTCATTGCCACATTAAACAAAACCATCTTTTCGTTAGTATTTGCAAAATTTACCGCTGAATACATACTAAATCTTTTACCCAAAGGAACTCATGATTGGAATAAATTCCTTACTCCTGAAGATATATATGCTCACCTTATAAGAAATAACTGTGAAGTTTTGGAAACTATAGGAATTAATTTTAATCCTTTGAACAATAGTTGGGCGCCGTCGCAAAATACTAAAGCAAATTTTATTGTAGCTGGTAAAAAAAATTAATTTTCTTTTTTATTAATCCATGGAATTGTTGCCACTTCTATTCCTTCTTCATTAAGCTCCTTAACATCTTCTTTTGTAGCATGTCCATATATGGGTTTATTTTTAGTTTTATCATAATGAATTCTTCGAGCTTCATAAGTAAACTTATCTCCAACATAATCTGCATTCTTTTTAACAAAATTTTGTATCTCTAAAATCTTTGACTTTAGTTCTTTAATTGCCTTATTTTTTTTAATATTTTTGCCTTTGTGCACGGCAACATTTGGAGATGACAAGCCTTTCACAACATTGGTTGATCCACAATAAGTACATTCCACTAATTTTTTTTTAATTTGAGAATTGCATGAAGCTGATGACGAAAACCATCCTTCAAAATCATAATGACACTCATAACAAGAAATATTTAAAACAATCATACCTTAAATATGAATACTAATTATTATTTTTCAATAGTTTTGATTCAATTTCCAACTAGGTATAATTTTTCTAGCTTTCTCTGATTCTTTTGGCTTAATTATTGAATAAATAACTCCTGGTTTTGATTTGGCGTCTGCCAATATCTTGCCCGATGGATCAATAATAAGACTATGACCATATGTTTTTCGTTTTTTTGAATTTATACCACATTGAGCTGCAGCAAAAATAAATACACCATTTTCAATTGCTCTTGCCCTTAATAAAGTATTCCAATGTATTTTACCTGTATGCCTTGTAAATGCAGAAGGAACAGTTATAAAAATAGATCCTTTCTGAGCTAATTTTCTATACAATCCAGGAAATCTCAAATCATAACAAATCGTCAAACCAATTCTTCCCCAAGGAAGAGGATAACTTGATACTTTTTTGCCTTTAGAAAAAATTGAAGACTCATTATAACTTTCGCTGTTTGATATTTTCACATCAAACATATGAATTTTATTATACTGACTAACTATCTTTCCTTTATCGTTAATTAAATATGATCGATTAAAAATTTTTTCATCTCTATCCTTAATTACAATCGAACCAATCAATATCCAAACTGACTCTTCTTTTGCAATTTCTTTAAAAGCAGATAAAAATATGTCATCCTTCTCATAATTAACTATTTTTTTTAGATCTTTCTTTTCGAGGGAAATAAAATTAATTGTTTCGGGCGTAATAATAATCTTAGCTTTATTTTTTATAGCTTGATAAATATATTCTATTGCATGTTTTAAATTTCTTTTTAAAGACTTTTTTGTATTTAATTGAACACAAGCTACTTTAAAAGAGTCTTTATTCATTATTTAAAAGAGATTTATATTTTCCATTAGAAACAATTTTTACAAGATCATCGTAACCACCTATATGTTGATTGTTTATAAATATTTGAGGAACAGTTCTTTTTCCATTTGATTTAGATAACATTACATCTCTTTCATTGGGGTCAATTTGTATGTTAATTTCTTTATAAGATAAATCTAGCGTATCTAATAACATCTTCGCTCTAGAGCAGTAAGCACAATTATTTGATGAATAAACAATTATATTATTTGTCATAAGTAATTATATAATCATAGTTGTAGCTATTAACAATTAAAATTATGTTTAGTAATAAATTAAGGCAGAAAAGATTAATTAGATCTCATAAGATTTTATCTAATAGAAAAATATTAGATGAATTAATTCTTGATGTAGCCATCCCTATAATAAAAGAGCAAAAAAAAGAGTTCTCCAAAGTCTGCATCATTTCTGATAATTCAAAGATTATTATTGATAATAAATTTTTTAATTCTTATGATTTAAATATTTTATCATTAAATAAGTTTCTTGAGACTAATAATAAAGACTATGATTTAGTGTTGGGATTGTCTTGTATTAATTTTACAAATAAAATCGAAAATGATCTTAAAAAGATTAAATCAATGATGGGGCAAGATTCATTTCTACTATGCGCTTATTTTTCAGATAATAATCTATGCGAATTTAAAAAAATAATGCAATCATCAGAGATTAGTTTATTTGATGGCATCTCCCAAAGATTTCATCCTATTGTAGATATAAGAGATATTGGAAATCTATTTAATCAAACAGGATTTATTAATTCTGTCATTCAAAGAGAAAAATTTATGATTGAATATAATTCTTTTAAAGAATTTATCACTCATTTGAGAAAGATGGCAATAACAAATATTTTTTCTGATCAAGATAATTTTCCTATAGGAAAAAAATTTTTCTTTAATATATTAAATATGTTTAATGATATAAAAGGTAATAAGATTACATATGAAGTTCTTATAGCTACCGCATGGCGGCAATAATCAAATAATTTTTACAAGATTCATAATTAAATTTTTATTTCCTGGAAGCATTTTAATTTTTTTTAGCAAGTCATATTTAACCCACTTTAAATTTTCCTTATCATAACTATTTAATCTTCCTTGCCATTTATTAATAATAAATGCGTACATAATTAAATAAAATTTAGAATATTTATGAGTTATTACATTAAGAGGTTGAATTTTACCAGTATTGATCTTTATTCCCATCTCTTCATATAGTTCTCTATTTAATGCAGAATAAAATGTTTCACCATTTTCAACTTTGCCACCTGGAAACTCCCAGTATGACTTTAAGTAATCTTTTCTAGTACGACTGGAAATTAAAATTTCTTTTTTATTATTTATTAAAATTCCACAACAACAAAAAACTGTCTTCATGATTTATAAGATGCATTGATATCAATATATTTTTTGCTAAAATCACATGTTATCACTTTGGCAGATTCTTTTCCTAATGCTAAATCAACATTAATTGAGACTTTGTATTTCTTTAAATAAGACTTAAGATTTTTTTCATTTATTGAAGAATTAACCTTTCCATTTTTTGTTAGCAAATAGTTTCCAAACTTAATTTTAAGCTTTTTTTCATCAATCTGAAAATAAGTCTTTCCAATAGCCATTATTATCCTACCCCAATTAGGATCTGATCCATGAATTGCCGTCTTAACTAAAGGTGAATTAGCAATTGATTTTGCAATAGCCTTTGCCTCAAATTTACTCCTACTTTTTGTCACATTAACTTCAATTAACTTAGTTGCACCTTCGCCATCTCGAACAATTTGTTCTGATAAACTTTTAAAGACTTTTTTTAATTTAATTTTAAATTCTTTTAACCTAGGATCATTAATAGAGGTGATTTTCTTTTTAAATTTAATTGATCTTGATGAAATTAAAAGAACAGTATCATTTGTAGATTCATCTCCATCTACAGATATTGCATTAAAGGTATCATCAATATTTTCTTTTAATAATTTGTTAAGAAGCTTCGAATCTAAATCGATATCAGTTAAAATAAACCCTAATATAGTTGCCATATTTGGCTCAACCATTCCGGAGCCTTTAGATATGCCAGTTATAGAAATCTTTTTATTCTCTACTTTAGAATTAATGCTTATACCTTTTGGAAATGTATCAGTTGTCATAATTGCTTTGGCTGCTTTGTTCCAATCTTTACAAATTTTAGATGGTGATGAAATTGCATTTATTACATCTTTTATAGGAAATGGTTCTCCTATTACTCCAGTTGAAGCAACAAACACATTCTTTCTACTTACAGAAAATAATTCTTCAATTTTTTTTATAATTTTTTGAATAGCACTTCTGCCTTCCTTGCCAGTAAATGTATTTGCATTTCCAGAATTTATGAACAAAGCACTAATTTTTTTTTGCTTAAGTGCCTTCTCATTCCAATCTAAAGTTGACGAACGTAAAGATGACTTGGTAAAAACTTCTGCGACTGATGAATTTTTTGGAAATATAAATATAGCTATATCATCTCTACTCTTATTATATAATTCTGCAGAAAAAACATACAAGCTTATGTTTTTAATTGGATGAAGATTTAGTGCTTTTTTTGGCATTAAAGGTGAGTGTTTAATAAGTGCTTTTTTAACCATATATTGTGTTGCGATTTTATTTATATTTAAGTGTAATTGACATTAGTATCTCAAGGTATAAAAACTTTATAACTTTATTATAAATATCAGTACTGTTTAAAAATATGTTAAATTTAGGTTCTTTTTTAGGCTCAATTTTAAGACAAGACAATAAAAAAAAATTCAAAGAATTTTCTAAATTAGTTATTGAAATAAACAGTCTTGAAAATGAGTTTGAAAGAAAATCTCACGAAGATCTTAAATTATTTGCAAAGAATTTAAAAGAACGGCACTTAAATGGAGAAAGCTTAGATTCGCTGTTAACGGCATCATTTGCCTTAGTAAGAGAAGCTTCTAAGCGTACACTCAATCAAAGACATTTTGATGTTCAGCTAATAGGCGGGATGATACTCCATCATGGTGGAATCTCAGAAATGAAAACTGGTGAAGGAAAAACCTTAGTATCTACACTAGCTACATTTTTAAATTCACTTTCTGGCAAAGGTGTTCACATCGTTACTGTTAATGACTATCTTGCTAAAAGAGATTCAGAGTGGATGGGTCAAATATTTAAATATTTAGATCTTACAGTAGGTTGTCTTACAAATGACATAGTGGGAATTGAAAAGCGACAAGAAATGTATAACTGTGATATTACTTATGGAACAAATAATGAATTTGGATTTGATTATCTTAGAGACAACTTAAGAGTCCAAATAAAAAATCTTAGTCAACGTCCACATAATTTTTGTATTGTGGATGAAGTTGATAGTATTTTAATTGATGAATCAAGAACTCCACTGGTAATTTCAGGAGCAACAGAAGATAAAACAATTCTTTACAATACAATAAACAAACTTATTCCTTATTTAGATAAGGAAGACTATGAAATTGATGAAAAGTCAAAAACTTCAAATTTAACTGATGCAGGAAATGACAAAGCAGAAAATATTTTAATAAAACAAAACCTAATTAAAAATGGATCATTATATGATGCCGAAAACGTAACTATTGTTCATCATATCAACCAAGCATTAAGAGCCAATAAACTTTTCGAAAAAGACCGAGATTACATTATAAATAATAATCAAGTAGTTATTGTAGATGAATTTACAGGTAGGACTATGGAAGGAAGACGATATGGTGACGGACTGCACCAGGCAATTGAAGCAAAGGAAAATGTTAATGTTCAAAGTGAAAGTCAGACTATTGCTTCAATAACATATCAGAATTACTTTAGACTATATAATAAAATAGCCGGGATGACTGGTACGGCTTTAACAGAAGCAGAGGAATTTGCTGATATTTATGGATTGTCTGTATATGAAGTCCCTACAAACGCACCAATAGTTAGAATTGATAATGAAGATGAGATATTTAGAACTTCAGATGAAAAATATGATGCAATAGTTGAACAAGTAAAGATATGTAAAGAAAAGCAGCAGCCTGTTTTAATTGGAACAACAAGTATTGAAAAATCAGAAAAAATTTCTAAAAAATTAAAAAAGCATAGTATTAAACATGAGGTTCTTAATGCAAAATTTCATCAGCAAGAGGCCGATATTATTGCTAATGCTGGATCTTTATCATCTGTAACTATCGCTACGAATATGGCTGGCCGGGGTACAGACATACAATTGGGAGGCAATCTTGAATATAATAAATCTCTTCAAAAAGAAACAGACACTGCAGGTGAATTAGAAAAAGAATTCTTAAAAAATAAAGAAAAAGTTATTAAAGCTGGAGGACTCTATGTTGTAGGAAGTGAAAGACATGAGAGTAGAAGGATAGATAATCAACTTAGAGGTAGATCTGGAAGGCAAGGAGACCCAGGTGAGACTAAATTCTTTTTAAGCCTTGAGGATGATCTAATGAGGATATTTGGATCAGAAAAAATGGATAGTTTACTAAAATCACTAGGATTAAAAGAAGGTGAATCTATTAAACACGCTTGGATTTCAAAAGCCCTAGAAAGAGCACAAAAAAAAGTTGAAGGAAGAAATTTTGATATACGAAAAACCCTCCTAAAGTTTGATGATGTTCTTAATGATCAAAGAAAAATAATTTTTGAACAGCGTTTTGAACTTATGAATGCAGAGGACATAACAACAATTACAAATGAAATGCAGTATGATGTTGCCGATGAATTGGTAGACATCCATGCTCCTCCTAAAACTTTTTCTGATCAATGGACTATTCCTGAATTTGAAAATGAGATAAAAAATTATTTTGCAACTGAGTTATCTTTGAAAAATCTTCTTGAAGAAAAAGATATTGATCAAGATCAACTTAAAAAAGAAATATATAAAATTATTGATAGCAAATCTGAAAGTCGAGCTGAAAATATTCCCAAAGATGCTTTAAATGACCTTGAAAAAATGGTCCTGCTAAAAATAATTGATGATAAATGGAAAGATCATATCAATAATCTTGAACAGTTAAGACAAACTATAGGATTAAGAGGATATGGTCAAAGAAATCCTCTTGATGAATACAAAAATGAGTCTTTTGGTCTCTTTGAAAATTTGCTATCTAGTCTTAAAGTTGATGTATCAAAAATATTTTCGCGAATGGTATTAAAAGTTAATAATAACTCTAATGAAGAAGATACTTTAAGTGATAGAAAAGCAATAGACGGTACACCAATTAATAAGAAAGTACCCAGAAACTCTCCTTGTCCTTGTGGGTCAGGAAAGAAATATAAACACTGTCACGGAAAACTATAGATTATTGCCTGCCATATACCAATAAAGCAAAAAAATAATAAATATGAATAATCCTGTCAAAATTAATTGCAGTTTAAAGTTTTTGTAAATTGGATTTTGTGGACGAAACTTTCCAAATTTGTTGTCTAATGCAACATTTACAGCTGTAACCTTATCAGCAAATAAACCGCTCCTACCTATTTGTAAATACCTCTCTTGACGTGAATGCTTAAGTTCATTTCCATGCTGATTTGAGAGAATATTAAGGCATTCTTCAATAGCGTCGGCTGTACTGTCCATTACTATAGAACGGTGTCTATGTGCACCCCCTATAGGCTCTGGTATAATTTTATCTATAACATCAATTTTTAACATATCTGCAGCAGTAAGTTTTAATGCCGCAGCCGCTTCAGTTGTTTTTGATGTGTCTTTCCAAAGAATAGAGGAGCATCCTTCTGGAGATATAACTGAGTAGATTGCATTCTCTAGCATTAAAACATTATTGCCCGTTCCGATTGCAACTGCTCCTCCAGATCCACCTTCACCAATAATAACTACAATAATTGGTACACCAAGAGACAAACAACATTCAGTTGTTTTAGCGATCGCTTCTGACTGACCTCTTTGTTCTGCTCCTATTCCAGGATAAGCACCTGGCGTATCAACAAAGGATATGACTGGGATATCAAACTGTTCTGCAAGTCTCATTAAGCGCTGAGCCTTTCTATAACCTTCTGGTCTAGGCATTCCAAAATTATGAGCAATCCTTGATGTTGTATCGTGTCCTTTTTCGTGACCAATGACTAATACAGACTGACCTCTAAATTTGCCAAATCCTCCAATTATAGCCTTATCTTCTGAAAATGTTCTATCGCCTGATAAAGGGAAAAAATCAGTAATTAAGTTTTCAATATAGTCTCTGGTTTTTGGTCGTTCTGGATGTCTAGATATTTGAGTTCTTTGCCAAGGAGAAATATTACTTATAATTTTTTTATAGGTTAAATTAATTTGCTCTTCTGTATCTTGAATCTCTTGAAGTAAAGAATCGGAGGGATTACTTTCATTTAAATTTTTGAGTTCTAGTATACGCGTATCTAAGGCTTCAATTGGCTTTTCAAAATCTAAATATGTATTCATATAAATTTTGAGTTAAACTAACTTAATGAATTGATTAACTCTGTTTGTTTAATAATCTGTTCAGCCTGCCTAACAGAGGCGGCGTCAATAAGTTTACCATTTAATGTAGCGGCTCCAGCACCAGATTCTTGAGCCTCTTTCATAGCTTTTAAGATATCTTTTGCTTTAGCAACTTCCACTTCGGGGAGAGTAAAAACATCATTTGCCAAATCAACCTGGCTTGGATGAATTGCCCATTTGCCTTCACAACCAAGGATTGCAGTTCTTTTTGCATGAGATATAAATCCATCGGGATCAGAAAAATCTCCAAAAGGGCCATCTATAATTCGTAAACCATGAGCTCTTCCAACAGTTGTCATTTTTGATATTGGATAATGCCATAAATCATTCCAATGCCTTAAACGTTCTCCATCAGCACCGTCAGTTAAAATTGCATAATCAGAATTTGGTCCACCAATATTTGTTGTTCTCATTCTAACAGAGGCAGCATAATCTGCATAACCAAAATGCAGAGATTCTATTCTCTGACTTCCAGTTATGATTTTATCAAGATTTGTAATACCCATTGAAGTCTCAACAATTAATTCAAAACCAATTTTTTTTTTCCTATTAATTTTATTTTCTACTTGAGATACCAACATATCGATTGCATAACAATCTTCAGCAACGCCAGCTTTTGGAATCATTAGTAAGTCAAGTCGTTCACCTGAATTTTCCATTACATCTATGACGTCACGATAACAGTAAGATGTATCAAGACCATTAATACGTATTGATATTGTTTTATTTCCAAAATCAAAATCATTTAATGCTGAAATTATATTTTTTTTTGCTTGCTCTTTATCTTGCGGAGCAACTGCATCTTCTAAATCAAGACAAATCACATCAGCACTGCTGTTTACCGCTTTTGCAAATAACTCTGGTTTAGAGCCTGGAACAAATAGTTCTGATCTATTTAATCTAATGGGTTTTGTAGGTATTTCAGTGAAACTCATAGTTTTTTGAATAACATTTAAGCTAATAAATTACAAGTAAATATAAACATTAACAAATTTCAATCTTTGAAAGAGGATGATTCTCTTCAACAATCTTTTTGAGTCTATCTTTCAAAACATGTGTATAAATTTGTGTAGTTGATATATCGGAATGACCTAACATTTGTTGCAGAGATCTAAGGTCTACTCCATTAGCAAGAAGGTGTGTGGCAAAAGCATGTCTTAACTTATGAGGACTTATTTTTTTAATATTTAATTCAGCTTTTTGAGACAATTCCGACAATAACTGATTGAAACGCTGTCTGGAAATATATCCTTTTGATGATTGTTTAGATGGAAAAAGCCATTTAGATTCTTCTTCTTTAATTATAAAATGATTTCTAATTCCTAAATATTTATTAATTGTTACTCTTGTATTATCGCTAATTGGAACCAGTCTTTCTTTATTCCCCTTTCCAATTATTAAAAGAAAATTCTTATCTTCATACAATGAAGATAACTTCATCTCTACTAATTCTGATATCCTAATTCCTGTTGCATATAAAATCTCAATCATTGTATTTAACCTCACTCCACTTGGTGAATCATCTTTTTTAGAAATTGAGATCAATTTATCCACTTGTTCAATTGACAAAATAGTCGGCAACTTTTTAGTTTGTTTGGGAAGTTCTAAGCCTTTAACTGGGTTGTCCTTAGTAATGTTGTCTTCAACTAAGAAATTAAAAAAATGGTTTAGTGAGGATAATTTTCTAGAGATTGATGCTTTTTCTAGACTTTTATTTTTAAAATATAATAAATATTTTTCTAAGTCAGATGAAACTACATCTTGAATCTCAATTTCATTTTTTTTAATATATTTAAAAAATTGTAGAATATCATTTTTATATGAAATTCTAGTATTGAATGCCAACCCTTTTTCAGAAGCCAATACTTCAATAAAATTATCTAAAATTAATAAATTATTCAAGATGTCTAGATTGGATTATTTGCAAAGTACTCAAATACAAATTCATTAGAATAGCTAGGATCAATTTGTTCAAGAGCATCTAAAATACCAAACATAGCATACGAATCTTGCATATGATCAAGATTATTTCCATAAATCAGATAAGACAATAAAATAGCTTCTCCTATATTTATTTCAGTGATCTGCTTAAGATACTCAATTAAACGTATATTAACAGTTACTCCTGAAATATGATTTAGTTTATTTTTAGAATTCCAAAATGATACAGAATGCTCGGAATTCCTTATCATAATAAACTTAACAAATAGATTTTTTTGTGCGTCAGTTAAAGTTTCATTGTTAAATATATTTTCCACTTCATTAATATTAATTCTTTCACTTTCTAATGGTTTCTTAAGTGATAAATAAAATTTAAGTTTAGGACTAACTTCTTTATCATTAATATCAGATTCTAATGCTTCTATCCATTCTTCACATTTCTCAATATCATTATTTATTAGCAATAGTATACATAGTGATACCATTTCATTTTTATGCTCTAAACTTGGAGTTATGACTTTGACCTTATCGTAAACAAGTGGGGAAACTGAAAATAAAAGCCCTTCAGAACCCATTTCTTTTACAAATATGTCGAGAAGTTTAGCTAAATCTTTTTGTTCAGATGTATTTCTTATTTTACTGAATACCGCCGACCTCTTAACCAAAGAAGACTCTGAATCTAAAGAATCACTTAAAAGATTAATATCGCTATCTATCGCAAAACTTTTATAAAGATTGCTAAGAATTTCGCTGTCAATTAAATTTCGTGAAACTAAGTATTCAGCTAAAGAAACTTTTTTAACATTTGTTGGCAAATCAGACTGAACATAAAAAATTTGCAAGCTTAATTCAGAACTCTCACTAATAAGTTCTGAGTAATCAATATTTTGATTCGTAATAAGATTGGCTTTTTTAAGATCTAAAGAATTTAAGTTAG
>TARA_B110001454_G_C12722892_1_pt1 | contig 11179 bp, 8 predicted proteins | sample TARA_B110001454 | Tara Oceans TARA_B110001454 (sample SAMEA4397004) | marine metagenome | biome: Polar Biome; feature: [MES] marine water layer (ENVO:01000295) within the mesopelagic zone...; material: water (ENVO:00002006), including particulate matter (ENVO:01000060) such as...... | reverse complement strand
TTCCAACAGAATTTAGCTTCTTAGCCGCAAGCTAAGGAGCCAGTTCTTATCTAGTCTGTTTTAAAGCGATTTAATAAGATTTGGCATATACTATAGTAACATAATGTAACTTATCGGATAGAAGTATCAGGATGAGACAGGCCTCTCTTTTTGAAGATATCTATTACTTCGGATGGATTATTTCACTCGCGACATCATTGTCGGCGCAATGGAAACGTTAAAAAAAACGTCGTATTTGGCTCGTTAGCATCGTACTTAATATCGCCTTTATGGTTCAGCATAATGTCGCGTGAAATACTTAATCCCAATCCGGTGCCTTTTCCTACATCTTTGGTAGTGAAAAATGGCTGCATTATCTTGTTGGCCACATTGGGATTAATTCCATGACCAGAATCTGTGAATTTGACTGTAAACTTATCGTTTTCAACATAGGAGTTAATTGAAATCCATTTTTCTGGTAGTTCTTTTATCGCATCAAATGAATTCGTTAATAGACTCATCAGAACTTGTGAAACTTGTGCGGATCTGCAATTTAATACAAACGATTCGTCACCTTCGATTTTGATTTTTACGCCCTGTTGATGGAAACGTTCACGGCATAATCCTAACGTGTCTTCTAAAATTTGTGAGAAAATCGCTGGCGCGAAAGGATCATTTTCAGCGCTATGAGAATAGGTGCGTAAACCTTTTATGACTTTAGCAATGCGAGAACACGTTTTATCGATCGATTCAAAATGCTTTAGGTCGCCTGGATCTAGGCCTTGTTTGGTTAGTTTGCGCATCAAATGCTGATTCCAACTGTTTATTATGGCTAATGGATTATTTATCTCATGGGCAATGCCAGAGGCCATCTCCCCTAACGTTGACAGTTTGGCAGACTCGCTTAAGTGTGCTTCTAAATGTCGGCGGGAGGCTTCTAATTGTTTAAATTCCGTAATATCTTCAAATGTACTAACCACATGAGATGGATTAAATTTATCGTTTAAAAATAGGGACACTGAATTTACTTTTATCCACTTTATTTCAGTGGAAGAGATATGCACGCCGATAACTACGTTTAACTGTGGTTTGCCGGTTCTTAGAGAAACCATGGCTGGGCGATACTCTAGGGACAATTCAGAGCCATCCTCAGCGACGATTTTCCACGAAGAATCAATGGATGTTTTACCCAGTAGTTGGTCGCCAGTTTTGCTAAACATAGATAGAGTGGCTTGGTTGTAGTCGACAATGATGCCGTTGCTGTCCTGAAGTAAGGTTCCTTCTGTGATACTGTCTAAAGCAGTCCTTTTGATTTCCAATTTTTTTCTGGCTTTTTCGCCTTTGGCGATTTCAGATTTTAATTCAAGCAATCGACTGATTTGGTTAGATAAGGATTCCAGGGCTCGCATTTGTTCAGATGACAGCGTTCTTGGTTTTGAATCGATAACACAAACAGTGCCGATAGGACAACCATCCGGCGATACTATTGGCATTCCCGCATAGAATCTAATTTTTGGACCGTCGGTAACAAGCGGATTGTCGACAAATCGTTTATCTTTTGTCGCATCGGGAACCACGAAAAGTTTTTCTTCCAAAATGGCATGGGCACAAAATGCCACATCGCGAGGGCTCTCTGTTTTAGCCATACCAATTTTTGACTTAAACCATTGTCGTTCATTGTCGACTAAAGAAATTAAGGCAATTGGTGTTTGGCAAATCTGAGCGGCGATAGTCGTGATGTCGTCAAAATCTTTTTCAGGAAGTGAGTCTAAGATGTTCAACATCCGCAGCGACTCAAGTCGTTGTTGTTCTTTTGGGTGTTTTGGTGCCGCAGACATACACCGAATTTATCGGAACTATTAGAGAAATAAAAAGTAGATATTGCGTTCTTTTAGTTAGATTTCTTGAAGACTGAATTCAGTTTCTCAAATTGAGACAGAGTTTGTCTACTGGTAAAATTGTAAACATGACCTTTTTGATCCTTCCCGACTTGCTTTTGCTAGCTGGATATCTTTGTAGGATGTGTAAAGACCTTTGGAAATCAAAACATTGGCTAGTAAACGTTGCCATCGCTCTTTAGCTTCATTCAGATCGTAACCTTCCCAAGCTTGTTTCATAAAAATAGAATTCAATTCTGGATCTAAATTAAAATCGACTTCAATGTCTTTGATTTTAGGTTTTGCTTTAACTCCCTCTAAATGATCTTTAATGTAAGAGTTTAACTCGGGATCGTTCTCGCCCGATTTCATATATTTAACTAAGCCTTTATGAAGTAGTTCATAATCGCCATTCGCCAACATCAAAATCATATCCAAGGCGTCGGAATCATAGCGCGTGCCGTATTCGAAACGTAATTTTAATTCTTCTAATGTTTCTTCATTGTCCCAGTATTTTGGATTTACTTGTGATCCTTCGTAAATGGAAGGACGTCCTTCGTCTAAAAGGTAGTCCCCGCCATATAAAAATTTACTTGTCTTAAGGTAGTCTTCGGCACTAATTTCTTTATCGTTTTTTAGTTTAGTGTCTTTTCCAGATTTAAAAAGTGAGTATATGCGCGTTCCACTTGTTCCGGCAATGACATCATTGATAACACGTTTTTTGCGTTCTGGGCGGATACCTGCGGTGTCGGTGAATTTCATCCATTCTGCTACGGCGCCTGATTTAGCTAATAATGAACCAATTGTTTTATTACCAGGAATAGCGCTAAAATAATCAGCCGTCGCCATTGACAATAATTCGACGCCAATGCGGTGGTATAGATAACTAAACTCATCGCCACGTTTAGTTATAGCTAATTTTACATTTCTGGCTTGGTTAGGAATTGTTTCGTCTTGACCATTTTTAGTGATCACTGATTCACCTGTGGTTCTATCTTTTTCGGTAAGTACCATGACGTGGGCAGCGGATTGCCATAGCTGACGTTCACCAGTCAGCGAAACCATTTTTTGAACACTGGTTCCGTAGTTTCTAACAGCCGCTGCAGGCCAGTTGTTTGATAAAACATTCCACGCCATAGTCCAGGCTGCGAATAGGCGTCCGTTGTTAATTTCAAGGACTTTACTCATCAAAACATGTGGCTCAATGGAATGATCTGGTTGTGCCTGAATCCACTCCGCAAACGCTGTCTCTTTTGCATTACGTGACTCGGCTGGTTCTGTGGGATAGATATAAGTTCCATCTTCTAGAGCCATCGTTAAATTAGTAATTGAATCTGGTAAAAGGCTTCGGCCAAGTGTTGTAATTCGAGTTGAAATTGGCTGACCTTTTGTTTTATTGAATGTTTCTTTTGCTTGTGTCCAAGCTGTTTTCAATGAATAGGCTTTGTCCTTTTCGTTCTTGAAATCCAAAATATCGTTACGATCGATCACAATGGGGATATTTTTATGTGTCCTGCGAAAATGCTCAACGATGGAATCAGCGTACGCTTGACCAGTCCAGATACGGGTGGGTTCAAAATCAGCGATCGGTTTTTTATCAGGTCCGCCGCTGGCCACAAGAGAAAGCGAAAATACGACGGCTAAGAGACTCGATGGTGATTTCATTTTTTCTCCGGCACGCTTTGGGCTTCGATTTGAACATCACGATTAATAGCTGCTAATAACTGATCAAAACCAAATTGCTTATAGATTAAATCACGAGCCTCCATAATATCTGTCTTGTCTTGAAAGTTAAACGCTTCCACTACAGAAACTTTAAGGCGATCGACCATGGCTAAATGTTTATTCGCATCAAAATTCTTCGCAAGCCGTGTCATTACTATCTTCTTAGCCGCATCGAACGCGACATTAGATCCACTTTGCGCAACGGCCAAGCCAGTGGTCAAAGAGGCTATGAGTTTAGGTAGGCCGATAACTCCAATGAGCCCGGCGGAATATTCAGCGTGGGCCCATAGGTCGATTTCGGCCTCAATAATCTGGGCTTCAAGTTCCTTATAAATTTGAGCATCTGTCTTTTTGTTTTTAATTAAACCAAACGAAAGTCTCTCTTTTATTGTGGGTTTGGCTAAAGATTGAGGTGTAATCAGTTTATTTTCTATCCGCAACTGATTGGCTTCCGCATTTTTTCCGCTGTTAATGGCAGCGGCTAAGGGTTCGATAATCATTTCTCTAACTTTGTCGGCCTCAATTGCAAAGCGCATCGTGGCGATTGGGCTTGTTATGAGTTTACTGGCCATGCGCGCATTAACAGCCGCGGCAAAGCCAGCTATATTAGCCGCTTTTTGAGCTGATGCCGTTACATGTGTCGAGCAGGCAGAGGCACCTGCTAAACAAGACGCTGTAATATTCTCAACGGCCGCATCAAAACGATTTCTAAATATCTGCATTCGGTTTGAAGTATTGGCTGATTCATAAACTTCAATACAGCTGTTTGTGTCTGCTGACACCATTTGGACAGTGAGAAGGATAGAGGCTAACATAACTTTCATGGAAAACTCCCGAACGTAGGCTATTACCAACCCTTCTCGTTGGTGCAAACCGAACACCCGACTAATAACAAATTGCCTGGATCTGGGCTGAAAGTGACATTTTGGAACAGATTGCTGTCGACTCTTTTTACAGTGTGGTTCTTGGGGGGGTTACAATTCCAATTCAAAATCAGAGCGTAATTTTTCTTTTGAGATCATCATCTTTTTATTATCAGAAGTGTCTTTCAAGTAGAAAAAATTGTGACTCTCTTGGATGACCTCATACATGTTAGCCGATTGTTTTTTCTTAACTTTCATTCCCGCACGAACTTCGTTGTACGACTGCTCTAAATTCTTTAAAGCGTTCGAACGGAAATACGCTAGGATCAGCAATACAAATACGAATGATAAGCCAACGGAAAACGCAGCTACGGCATTGATCTTCTGTTGGATCAAAAGGCTAAAACTCATCGGAGCCGAAATACTGCAAAAGAAAATTAAACCAGATAGGATATTCGTTTTAATTTTTTCGCGTTTGTATTTGTTCTTGTATGTGTTTTTCAAATTATTTCTATGTACAGTCAATTTTGCTGACATTTTAAAAATCCTCCTGATTTTTAAAACTAGGGCCTTAATTCAGTGTACGAGAAATGATCTCGAAAAATAAAGAGAAATATTTTTTTATTTCCGTTGGTCTATTTCAATGTCGGAACTACTTTTAAAGTAATCACTTCATTAGACCGGCGTATCTTTAAAGCCACTTCCCTATTGGGTTCTGCGGCTTGAAGACTAAATACGTAATCATGAATAGAATCAATAGCCTTGCCATTAAATTCAATAATGATGTCTTTAGCTAAAAGCCCGCCTTTTTCTGCGGGGGAGTTTTTCGACACACCAGAGATACGCACGCCTTTCACGCCTTCTTGGCTATAGTCTGGGATCGTGCCTATATAAATACGAAAGCTACGCTCTGTACCTTGAGCTCGCACGCCACCCTCGACCTTTTCGTATGTCAGCTGAGTTGAATCATTAACTGCGATTTCCTGGATAAATTGTTGAACAACCTGGGTAACTTTTAACAATCCAGCGAAATTAATTTTCTCTGCGGTGTCACGTGGTGTGTGGTATTCGCTGTGTACACCTGTAAAGAAGCTAATCGAAGGGATCTCAGCCAAGTAGAAAGAAATGGCATCCGTAGGCAAGTATGGATCTGTTTGCAGCGACAATGGAAGTTGTTGACGGAGACTGATAACTTCGGCCAAGCGCCCCCAGTGTTGTGCTGATCCCGCGCCTTGCACTAGTAGCTTTTCCTTTAGCCGACCAACCATATCTAGATTTAAAGATGCAGAGAACGTGTCCTTCATTTTCAGTTTGTTTGCGTTTTCCCAATCATCAATAAAGGCTTTGCTGCCTAAAACTCCCATTTCTTCGGCGCTCCATAAAGCAAAGTATAAGTTCTGCTTTAATTTCTTTCTATTTTGAGGCTGTGAATAATATTGGGCCAACTCTAAAACGGCTGAAACACCAGAGGCATTGTCATCCGCTCCAAAGTGAATGTTGGTGATATCTTCGCTGGTTGCTAATGAATTGCCAACATCGCCTCGGCCCAGGTGGTCCATGTGTGCTCCGACAATAAGCGATTTTGCTTTTGGATTAGGTGACTGGATGAATCCAATAATCTGCTTAGCTGTTTTTTTCTGAAGATCGAAATCGATGGTCGCTGTCATTTTTATGTTTTTATTTTCAATTTTGTCTACAGGCTCATTTTTTTCTAATGCAATCTTCAAGATAGTGTACTGATCATCGGTTAGGTTCATTAGCTCTAAAAATACTTTAAGTGATATTTCTAAAGCTGGTAGTGTCGTTGGTGCTCCGTCAAAACGCATAGGCGTGATTTTATCTTTGTTGATTAAATTAGGGCTATCGATAGCAATAACACCATAGGCACCCATATTTTTTGCGACCGTGATTTTATGAGCCAAACTTGAAAACGGAATTAAATGATTGCGCAGCTCTTTGGAAACTTGTGTTGGATAGTCTTTAAATAAAACCACCCATTTATCTTTAACATCCACTTTTTCATAGTCGTTGATGGCTGCGATGTTGTCTGTCGCCGACGCTTTTAGTCCATAACCAACAAATACAAATGGTTTAGCTTCAAATGTTCCACTTTTGCTTAAGGAAATCGGTCTAAATTCGCGATTGAGCTCAAACTGCTTTTGATTGGCGCTGAGTTCGTTTTTTTGTTTCAGTTGAATACCAGTAACGATATCGAAATGATGAATAAAGTTTTCTAAACGATTGGCTTTGGGTGACGCCAGACCCCATTTCTTCAATGTGGCAGCTATATCTTTTGTTAATTCTGCTTCCTCGATGCTGCCCGGCAGTCGCCCCGCCATTTTCTTAGAGGCTAGATATGACAATGTTTTTTTTAAATCGTTGATATCAATGTCTTTAGAAAATTTTGCGGTAGTCAATTTAAAATCACTAGCCGGTTCGATTTCTGACAACTGAAGGGCACTCATGGCTTTGTCGTGACTCCAATCAGCTAAATAAATCTGACTCTCCCCTTTTTCATTTCGGTGTGTCCATGTTAATTTCTTTCCATCAGGTGAAAAGCTAGCTAGACCATCAAAACCTTCATCGTTGGTAACACGTATCGGTTTTTGTTTGCCTTCACTATCAACAATAAACAGTTCAAAATTAGAATAACCTAGAACACTAGTTGCAAATATCACATATTTTCCAGATGGATGATAGTATGGGGCCCACGACATCGCGCTCAAATGAGTGATTTGTTTCTGATCGGTACCGTCGATATTCATTGTATAGATTTCCGCTGTCGCACCCGTGCGATCAAATCGTCTCCAAGTGATCTTTTTACCATCGGCACTGAAGAACGGTCCTCCGTCATAGCCAATATTGTTCGTTAGTCTGCGAACTCCGGTGCCGTCAGCTTTCATGATATATATTTCCATTTGGCTAGACGGATCTTTTTCGAAAAGGGCCTTGTCTTCCGGGTTTAGGGGAGGGCTGTAACCGGTGCGGTTGCTAGCAAAGGCGATCCATTGACCGTCTGGAGAATATGACCCCTCTGCATCGTAGCCAAGTTCTTTGGTAAGGCGTTTAACATTCTTGCCATCTAGGGATGATTCAAAAATGTCATATTGTTCATCGTATGACCATGAATATTTACCTTTGACCGGATTTTTGCGTGATTCAACTTCTTCTTTTTGTTTTCTTTCCCATTCAGGGTCTAGGTGGGTTGATGACCACATTGCTTTCTTTAGATTAGGATGAATCCAACCACACGTTGTTTTTCCTTGCCCCGGGGAAAGGCGGTCAATCTTGCCTGATTTTAAATCTAAAATGTACATTTGATAGAATGGGTTGTTTGGATGACGTTCTGACTGAAGAATCATCTTGTTCCCGTCAGCACTAAAGTAGCCCTCTCCAGATTTAGGACCTTCGAAGGTAAGTTGCCGTTGGTTGGTGTAGAGCTCAATACCAAGATCGCGAGTCGCGTCCTTAGCATCTGTGGGGTTGGGCGCTAAACGAGAACCAATTGGAAATAAAGTGAAGGTAATGATAAAACATAGAAGAATGAATTTGTGTCTTGGCGTTGAGTTTGTTTTCATAGGTAAGACTAAATCAAAACCTTTCTGAAAGGTCAATGGAATGCTCGATATACTTAAAGCGATTATGGCCGTAATTATTGCTTGTGGCCTAATGAATTGCGTTCAAAAGAAAGTGGCGACAAAGTCATCAGCTCCGGTCGATATAAATCCAGCCGCCATTGCTATAGATTCGGAAATTTATAAGAAAATTACATTTATTGATAATTCAAAAATACCGGCTCCATATCTGTCGATGAATATCGCGTTTGATCCCATCGCAGTGATTAGAAAAGATGTCGAAAAAAAAGAAAAAGTGATTTTGCAAAATCGTGGGGAGGCTCACATCACCGTGATCACACCACCAGAATTTGAACAACTAAAATCAGTCTTAACAATGGAGCTACTAAATGAAGTTGCGTTGTTGAATCGGATTCAAGAAACACCGTTTGAAATTTTGTGTGTTGGTCGTGGTCAAATAAAAGAGGATAAAAAGACGCTCTCAACCTACTTTATCGTCGTGGACGCGCCAGAATTGTTATCTTTACGTCGTACTATCGCCACGCTTTACAAGACCCGTGGTGGTCTAGCGTCGGGATTCAATCCTGAAGATTTCTATCCGCATATCACCGTGGGTTTTACAGAACGCGATTTGCATGCGTCCGACGGGGTGATTAAATCTAAAGCAAGTTGCTTGATTGATACGCAGCTTAAAGCCCAGTAAAAACAACCAATCCTAGCATTTTATAAAAAAACGGTTAAGATGGGGAAGATTGACTCGTGGGTGGCTAATGACTGTGTTGAACGATTTTCTGATTCGTCTATTTGATACTAAAGAAACTGGAACCGATTTTTCTAAGTCTATACAGACTATCATCGAGGAATATCAGGCCGTGTTCCCTCATTATCGGTTAAAATTTTGGGTAGTGAATCCACGAAAGAATGAAATTAAAATCTTTGCCTTGAGCGACGGCGACATAAAAGTAAAAGAATTTCCATTGTCCCAATTTAAGTATGAAAATCTGTTGCGATCAAAATCAAAGCCTTTTTATGCTTTCGATTCTAAAAAACAAAAACGCATCTTGATTCCTTTGTTTATTGAGAATGTGCTGTCTGGCTGTGTGGCGGTATCGGCCAGAAAAAGCAAATCAATGTCAGCTTGGAAGACCCGACTACCCTATTTCTTTATCGCCGCTAAACGATTTGTTAAGGTTTTAGAAGTTAGTGCGAAAAATAATGCTATCGATACTTTGATGGAGCTGAATCAGACTCTAGAAAACAAGGTTACGCAAATTGATCTTTCATTGGAGCATGAAAAACGGGCTCATATGCAGGCTGGAAAAATGGCGACGTTAGGTGAGGTGGCTGTTGGCATTGCCCATGAAATTAATAATCCACTAACAATAATCGTTTCACGCCTGGGTAATCTGGAAAAGAATTTATTGAAAAAAAATATGTTGCTGCCAGAAATTGCTGATTCCATTGTGAAAGTAAATCAAACAGTTGAAAGAATAGTGAAAATCATTAATGGACTTCGTCACTTTGCCTACAATGGTGAAGAAAAGAAATCTCCGGTCGTATTAACCAAAGTAATTTCAGATTCGCTTGAATTGTGTCAGGAGCGCTTAAAGAAGAATGACATTGAGCTAAAAATAAAAAAGCCCGCATTCGACGTTGAAATTTCTGCCTATGATACGCAAATGATTCAGGTTCTATTAAATTTAATAATTAATTCACTAGATGCAATTAAAAATCTGTCAGAGAAATGGATTGAGATCGAATATAAAATTGAAGCTGAGTCGTTGAATGTTATCGTCCGCGATTCTGGTTCCGGGTTAGCTTCCGATGTTGCGGATAAAATTATGAATCCTTTCTACACGACGAAAGAGCGTGGGCAAGGCACCGGTTTAGGGCTAAGTCTATCAAAGGCCATTGTTGAAAATCACGAAGGCCGTTTGTTTTACAATTCGAAATCCGCTCATACTGAGTTTGTCATCGAGTTGCCTTATATGCGAGTCTTGGATATGATAGTGGAATAATGAAGCTGGCATGTAAATACATCGGTTCTTGTCGTGGCTGTCCTTTAGGTCATCTGGAATTTGAAGAACAAAAGAATCTTAAAAAGAAGAAATTCATTGATCATTTGAATCAAAAGTTTGCGCCCGTTGTGTTAGCTCATACTGAATTTGACTATGTATTTCCCGTTTTTGACGGTTATCGAACTCGTAGCGATTTTGTTTATGCTGAAGGCCGTTTAGGTTGGTACGATCAGCAGAAGACGTTTCTTCCTATTGATGAATGCCCGCTGCACACCAAAGATCTGGTGGAACTAACAAAAGAGATAACTAAAATACAGTGGCCAATACGTTTAGGTTCAATGCGACTTCGTGTTAGCCCAGACGGGAAAAAGGGTGTTTGGTTAGATTTGGCCAATCTTGATATTAAACACATTTTGTCAGATATAAAATATTTAGCTCCCCTATTTGAATCTGGTGTTGTTGTCGAGATGGGTCAGAAAGGTAAGCGAGTCGTTTCAATCGAAAACGGCTTTAAATTATCAGATCCAGAACCATATCCTTGGTTTCAAACCGTGTTTAAAGACGCTACGGTACCCTTGAATGCACTTATTAGCTCATTTACGCAAACCAATCCAGAGCTAAGCATTCGCATGATTAAAATTTTAAAAACGTTCCTGGGTGTATCCTCGTTTGATAGAGTGGTGGAATTTGGGAGTGGGGTTGGTAACTTTACATTATTTTTGTCAGAATATGGCAAAAATATGAGCGTGATTGAAAATGATTTCAGAAATCTAATTCCACTACGGCAAAATCTTGAGCAAAATGGTTTAACTGAAACAGTTTCCATTTTTGAAAATGTGAATACGTTTATTGCCGCTGCTGTTAAAGATAAAGGTAGTAAGTTATATTTTGTGAACCCGGCTCGCAGTGGTGTAGGATCTTTGTTTGATTCTAATATTGATGCCAACCATGTAGCCTACGTAAGCTGTCATTTAGATAGTTTCTTGTTTGATACGGTAAAGTTAGCTAAACAAGGATTTCGACTATCTAAAGCCACCCTGTTTGACCAGTTTCCACACGCCAACCATTTTGAAATTTTAAGTTATTTTGTAAAATGAACTGGCCCCTTAGCCTGCGGCTAAGGCCAAGTAAAATATCGTCAA
>TARA_B110001454_G_scaffold60289_1_pt1 | contig 11200 bp, 9 predicted proteins | sample TARA_B110001454 | Tara Oceans TARA_B110001454 (sample SAMEA4397004) | marine metagenome | biome: Polar Biome; feature: [MES] marine water layer (ENVO:01000295) within the mesopelagic zone...; material: water (ENVO:00002006), including particulate matter (ENVO:01000060) such as...... | reverse complement strand
CTCCGATAGCCGTTTTTTCTCCAGCCAATCCTATAAATGCTTCTAAAAGCAGAGTTTTCACTGTCTCACGATCAAGTGTTAATGGTACTTGGAGGTACGCCTGTTCACCAAAGAGAATAAGTCCAATACGATCGCCTTTCCGCCTCGTTATAAAGTCACTTGCCACAGCTTTGGTTGCTGTTAAACGATCAACCCTTCTCCCCCCAAGCTCAAAATCTTTAGCATCCATGCTTCCAGATAAATCCACTGCCAACATTAAATTTCTGCCAGAAACTGGGATTTCAACTTCATCTCCAATACGCTCAGGTCTTGCACTGGCCAACACAAGAAGACACCAGGCAATCAAACCAATCCAGAGTCGCCAATTTGTATATTGCTCAGCTGAAGGTCTATTAATTAATATTGAAAATAAAACAAAACTTGGAACTTTCAATCCAGATTCATTTGTTTCAATAGAGGGTGGGAGGAATCGCCTCACCATAAAAGGTAAAGGCAATCCTAATAACATCCATGGCCATGCCAATGTCCACATCAGTTGACATCCTTTTGACTAATCGGGGTTTCGATTCGTAATTTAACAATATTCAATAATGCGCTCATATCTCTTAATTGAGATGCATCTTTATTTCGATAAGGTACTGATGTTAATTGCTTGCCAATACCTTGAGAAAAAAACTTCTCATCGAGCCCTTGATCTAAAAAAATAAGCCACTGCTCACCAACCAATCCTGCCATTTTATTCCTAGGCGAGTAAGCCAAAATAGTACGTCTTAATAAAGTTGATAACTCTTGCAATAAGACAACCGCATCGTTAGATAAGCTAAAATTATCCTCAATTATCTTTAATTCTCTTAAAGCAATTCTACGTGCATGATTACTGATCCATCTTTTATATAACTTATACCCCAGAAAAACAGCAGTCAGAAATACAATAATAATAACTAACCACCAACCTATGGCCAAAGGCCACCAATCAAGTTCATTAGGATAACGAATATCTCTTATAGGTATTGCAGTTGGATCCATATTTATCTTTTGCCTTGACGTTTTCGTTGCCTACCCAGAGAATTTTTTATTGCCTCGATAGGATCCTCATCAGTAGAAATTGACATGTGATGAATACCATAACGTCGAAAAAAATTAACCAAATCATTTTTTCGCTCAATAAAAGCATTGGCATACTGATTTCTAGCTTGTTTTGAATAGGTTTCAATTAATCTATCTTGTCCCGCAGATACAATACGATATCGCCCCGGTGGTGGTGGAATCATTTCAATCGGATCACTAATAAAAATAGCTAATAATTCATTATGCCGGGCAAGCTTAGCTAATGAAGAATGACACATGCCTGAAAATCCCATGAAATCACTAATAATCACCACCAAACTTCCGGGTCTTACTACCCGTCTCAATGCGGTTGTTGCTTTCAAAAATGATGCATGCTGAATAGATTCATCAATGGATAAAGTAGCATTCCAATCTGGATGCTCAGCAACATGATGTATATAACGCAATGCTGCTTGACGACCAATTCTCGGTCTAACCTCTTTGCAAATATTATCGCCAAATACGATTCCACCTAGTCGATCACCACGATGATGAGCGGCCCAACTAATGCAACCAGCCACATAACTTGCCGCTACTGATTTAAAGCGCCCTCGCGTTGCAAAATGCATATTACTTCTTAAATCAGTCACTACATACACCGGCCTTTCTCTTTCTTCTCGATAGAGCTTGGTATAGGCCTCAGTACTTCTTGCAGTAACACGCCAATCAATATTACGTGGGTCATCTCCAGGTTGATAAGGCCTCGACTCGTCAAATTCCATGCCTCGTCCTTTGAATTGGGACACATAAGATCCGGCTTGCAATGATTTTATACGCAGTGCATCAAGGGGAATCACTTTAGCTGTATTACTCAGCATAATCAGATCCCTCTGAGTTACTCTAACTGGAGATGGCATTGATTTTACTTCTATTTGAGACATAAATAGATCCCGTCAATTTAAGGTACACCAATATTATTGAGTAACTTATCGATTATTTGGTTGGCGGTTACACCATCGGCCTCAGCCTCAAAACTCAAAACCAAACGATGTCTCAAAACATCGGGAGCCACTTCCTGAATATCCTCAGGCCCAACATAATCTTTACCTTTTAGCCATGCACAGGCTCGAGCAGCACGATCTATTCCCATGCATGCACGCGGGCTAGCACCATATAAAATCTGCCCCGCTAAACTTGAATCAGCTTTTCCAGGATCTCTAGTTGCAACGACTAAATTTACAATATATTTTTCCAAGTCGTCGGATTGATGAAGAGCTAATATTTGTTGTCTTGCTTCAAGAATTGATTTTTCTGATAACAATGTTGAAGGTTCAAAAGTACTCTTATTGTCCAATTTTGCCTCATTTCTATTTAATATTAAAATACGTCGTTCATCCTCAATAGAAGGGTACCCAACTTCAACATGTAATAAGAAACGATCTAACTGAGCTTCTGGCAAAGGATAAGTCCCTTCCTGCTCGATTGGATTTTGTGTGGCCATTACTAAGAACAATTTGGATAATTTATAACTCTTATTTCCAACACTAATTTGGCGCTCTTCCATAGCTTCCAATAATGCAGATTGGACTTTTGCTGGAGCTCTATTAATTTCATCAGCAAGAATTAAATTATGGAACAACGGACCTTCACGAAATTCAAATGACCCATTTTGGGGTCGATAAATTTCTGTGCCGGTAAGATCAGCTGGCAATAAATCAGGGGTGAACTGTAATCGATTGAAACTCCCCTCGATACTATCTGCAAGAACTTTTATAGCCCTAGTCTTTGCCAGGCCAGGGGCTCCCTCAACCAAAAGATGCCCATCACACAATAAAGCAATAAGCATACGATTAATCAATTTTGATTGGCCAATGATTAGATTGCTTGAATGTTTCTCAAGCTGTTGTAATTTTTCCAATACGGTCATGCAGTTACTCCTAATAAAAAAGGCGGTTTACCATATAATCTATTTTATATTTATTTTAAACTAAAGATGCCATTGTATTAAACATCAAAACAAAAAAATAATTAAAGAAATGACAAGAAATACACTCAAAAAAAGCATTTTACTACTCACTTTCTTAATAGTCAGTAATTTATGCCATTCAAATGAAGAGCTGGATAGAGATTTTACCAAAAAAAATATCATTATTTCTTCTTCAAATCTAACCTGTATACACCTTACAGTATGGTTAGCGACCACCAAAAAACAACAAGCTAGAGGTTTAATGCACGTCAAAATATTATCAGAGCATACTGGGATGTTATTTATATATCCAGAAGAAAGAATGAGGGCTATGTGGATGAAAAATACCTATATACCCTTGGATATGCTTTTTATAAAGGCAAATGGAGACATATCATCAATCATGAAAACAACAGAGCCATTGTCCTTGCAAACAATAAGATCAAAGGAACCGGTACAATATGTCCTTGAGTTAGCTGGTGGAGTTACCGAAAATCTTGGCTTACAAAGAAATGATAAAATTCTCTTCTTAAACTAAAGCACATCAATAATAGCATCAGCAAGAGCATTCACATTCTCTTTTGTGATACCGGCTAAATTAATACGTCCAGCCCCTTCCATATAGACACCATGCTTGATTTTCATTTCTTGGACTTGCTCAGAATTCACCCCAAGATATGAAAACATTCCATTTGCCTTAGTAAGGTGTGAAGAGTCAAAATCAGCCGTTCTATCATTCAGAGCCTGATTTAGGAGTACTCTCATTTCTTTTAAGCGATCTTTTACTTCACCCAATTCAATTATCCATCTATCTCGCAATTCATTATTATTTAAGATATGACTGACAACTGCACATCCATGATCCGGAGGAACAGAACACATTGTTCGAATAATTTTTAAAGCATGGCTACGAGCATGTAAATTAGTTTTTGCATTTTCCGAGACAATCGTTAAAGTCCCAGCACGATCCCTATAAAGACCAAAATTCTTAGAACAAGAACTAGCAATAAGCATCTCATCAACCTTTTCGGCCATTAATTTAATCGCAAAAGCATCTTCAGATAAACCATTTGCTAAGCCCTGATAAGCATTATCAATTAAAGGGATTATCTTACGTTTTGCAATCACTTCAGTAATTTCTTGCCATTGCTCAGGCGTCGGATCCATGCCTGTAGGATTATGACAACAAGCATGTAATAACACGACATCTCCAGAAGGAATGTTATTCAAGCACTCTATAAAGCCCTCAAAATTGAGTTGGTTATTAATAACATCATAGTAAGGATATATATCAACATTAACTCCAACACTATCCAGTATCGGTATATGATTATTCCAAGTTGGTTCACTGACCCATACAGTTAGATCTTTTGTTGATTTTCGTATCAATTCTATTGCAACTCGAAGCGAAGTCGAACCTCCAGCTGTTTGAATGGTTGCAAAACGATCATCAGTTACACTCTGATCTAAAATAAGATTTTGCATAGCAAGATTAAAATCTGCGTCGCCCGCCAATCCAATATAGGCTTTCGATTGTTGTGTATCCAATAAATAACGTTCCGCTTCTTTTACAACACCCATAATTGGAGTTTTTCCTGACGCATCTCGAAAGACGCCTACCCCTAAATCTATTTTATTGGAACGTGTATCATTCTTGTGCTCAACAATTAACTTTAAAATTGGATCAGGAGGAACTAAGGAAAATTTTTCAAACACCGGTATCATCTCCGCAATTAGGATTTGGATTTATTCTAATGGTTATTAGATGCTAATAATAGCGTTTACAAACCATAAAATTAAAGCAATAACACAAAAACTTAATTGGTTCTTTAAGTGCCATGCCATTCAGATCCGTATTATAATAAATTCATGACAATAAACCGCCATAAAAGCATTCAAATTACGAAATTTGATAACAGTAAAGTAATTTCTGCATTAGACCAGGTGGCTATAGAAGAGCCCCTAGAAATTCAATTATGCTCCGAAACTAAAACTTCGTCAGCTGCAAAAAGCATTTCGGTGACCATGCGAACACCAGGGCATGATGAAGATTTGGCTACGGGCTTTCTTTTTACTGAGTCAATTATTCATGGTACTGAAGATATTGAATCAATTGACGTGGTTGGTGAGGTTGATAAAGAAAGCGGCACAAAGAATATTGTCCGAGTATCAATCAAGCCCTCGGTTACAATTGATGCAGATAGTCTAACTAGGCATTTTTATACTACCTCCAGTTGTGGGGTATGCGGTAAAACTTCAATTGAAGCCATCTATAATAAGGGCTGCCAAACAAACAAAAGTAATTTTTCTATCCACCGATCTGCTCTGACTGATTTGCCTGAAAAACTCAGAGAACAGCAAATTATATTTGGCAAAACAGGTGGGTTACATGCCGCAGCACTCTTTAATGCACATGGTGAAATTATTCTTGTTCGAGAAGATGTGGGACGGCACAATGCGGTGGATAAAATTATTGGGGCAATGCTCAGAAGAAAAAAGCTTCCAGCAAGTGAATTAGGTATAATTGTTTCAGGTAGAACAAGTTTTGAGCTAATGCAAAAAACTATAGTTGCTGGAATACCAATGCTTGCTGCTGTCAGTGCTCCATCTAGCCTAGCAATCAGTTTAGCGGAAAAATTTAACATCACCTTGATTGGTTTTCTAAGGAACAAGAAATTTAATATCTACTCTACATCCAAAAGAATTAATAATTAGAAGTACAACAGAATATGAGACATAAATACAACGAAAAGATTGCCCTTGAAATTATTCATGAAGTTGGCGCAAAACCAAAAATGTTAGTCCAAATTCTGCAAGCTTTTGTGGTTAAATTTTCTTATATTAGTGAATCAGCCATAAGATTAATCGCCAAAGAAATCAACCTATCTAGAGCTGAGATACATGGCACAGTTAGCTTTTATCATGATTTCCGCACCACAGAGGCTGGCGAAAAAATAATAAAGATCTGTCAAGCTGAGGCCTGTCAAGCAATGGGCAGTCGACAGTTAACTGCTCATGCTGAAAAAGCGCTGGGAATTAAATTACATGAAACCTCGGAAAATAATGCGTATACCTTGGAGCCAATCTATTGCTTAGGAAATTGCGCCTGCTCTCCCGCAATTATGATTGATGAAAAGGTTTACGGTAAGGTTGATACAAAGAAATTCAATCAAATAGTTGGTTTAAAGTAATGACTGCATCAACCAAAATATTCATTCCTCGAGATACTGCATCAATTTCTATGGGCGGCGATGAAGTTGCGAAGAAAATCGAGAAAATAGCGCAAAAACAAAAAAAAGAAGTAACGATTATTCGTAATGGTACATGGGGTATGAGCTGGCTTGAACCGCTCATCGAGATTGAAGTCAAAAATCATCGCATTGCTTATGGTCCCGTTTCAGAAGAAGATGTAATTGATCTTTTTAATGCTGATTTCTTAAATGGTGGAACACACCCCCTCAAACTAGGTAATACAGACCAAATCGATTATCTTAAGAATCAACAAAGATGGACATTTAGAAAATGTGGGCTTATTGATCCTATGTCTTTCGATGATTACACAACAAACAGGGGTTTTAATGGGTTAAAGATAGCACTCAAAAAAGGCTCTAATCATATCCTCAAAGAGCTTGGAAAATCAGGATTAAGAGGACGAGGTGGAGCAGGTTTTCCAACTGCTATCAAATGGCAAACAGTCGCTAATGCAGAAGGCGATCAAAAATATATCGCCTGTAATGCCGATGAAGGTGATAGCGGCACTTTCTCAGACAGAATACTTATGGAAAGCGATCCAATGGCCCTTATTGAGGGTATGGCTATTGCTGGATTTACCGTGGGTGCCAATAAAGGTTACATATACCTTCGATCAGAATACCCGAATGCTCATTCAATCCTCACATCAGCTATAAAAACCGCAAAAAAACATCACTGGTTAGGTAAAAATATTCAAGCCAGTGGATTTGATTTTGAGATAGATATTCATATTGGTGGTGGCTCTTATGTTTGTGGAGAAGAAACAGCTATGCTAGAAAGTCTTGAAGGCAAAGCGGGGATGATAAGATACAAACCTCCTCTTCCTGCTCTTGAAGGTCTTTTCGGAAAACCCACAGTTGTCAATAATGTTGTCACGCTTGCATCAATACCAGATATTATTGATCAAGGGGGGGCGGCTTATTCAGCATATGGAATCAATCGCTCTAAAGGCACGTTGGCTTTTCAGCTATCTGGTAATGTTAAACGAGGCGGTTTGGTTGAGGTAGCCTTTGGAATAACCTTACGTGAATTAATCGAAAAATGGGGTGATGGTACAGCATCAGGCAAACCAATTTACGCAGTACAAGTAGGGGGGCCACTAGGCGCTTACTTTCCTGACTCCTTGTTGGATATACCTCTTGATTATGAAGCATTTGCGGCTAAAGATGGAATGGTTGGTCATGGTGGAGTGGTGGTGTTTGATGATACTGCCGACATGGCAACTCAAGCAAGATTTGCTATGGAATTTTGCTCAATTGAATCTTGCGGGAAATGTACACCGTGCCGTATTGGCTCAATACGTGGTGTTGAAGTTATTGATAAAATCATCAGCAATAAAAATAGGGCACAAAATATAGATCTTCTTAATGATCTATGCGAAACCATGATTGATGGGTCACTATGCGCTATGGGTGGATTGACACCATTTCCAGTAAAAAGTGCGTTACACTACTTCCCAGAAGACTTTAAACCAGAAAATAAATAAAGCCCCATATGAATATAACCAGACAAATTGATTTAGGTACTGAAGCAAGTCGCTGTGAAAAAACCGTTTCCATCGAAATTGACGGAAAACCGATGAGCGTTCAAGCTGACATCAGCGTGATGCGAGCGGCCAGAGAAATAGGTGTAGATGTCCCGAAACTCTGTGCTACAGATAGCTTAAAATCCTTTGGTTCATGCCGACTTTGCGTAGTTGAGATCGAAGGAAAAAAAGGATTTCCTGCATCCTGCACTACCATTGTTGAAGATGGGATGAAAATACGCACACAAACTGAAAAAGTTGCAAAACTCCGTCGTAATGTAATGGAGCTTTATATCTCTGATCATCCATTGGATTGCTTAACATGCTCAGCTAATGGTGATTGTGAATTGCAGGATATGGCAGGTGCAGTTGGATTGCGTGATGTTCGTTATGGGCTCGAAGGTAAAAATCATCTCAATACAGTGATTGATGACAGCAACCCTTATTTTAGTTTTGATGCCAGTAAATGCATTGTCTGCTCAAGATGCGTGAGGGCCTGTGATGAAATACAAGGAACATTCGCCCTCACCATTGAGGGTAGAGGTTTTGATTCTAAGGTTTCAGCAAGTATCAACGAGTCATTTTTTGACTCAGAATGCGTATCTTGTGGGGCCTGTGTACAAGCTTGTCCAACGGCTACTTTAATGGAAAAAAGCATCATTGATCATGGTCAGCCAGAACACAGTGTCGATACCACTTGTGCCTATTGTGGTGTAGGTTGCTCTTTCAGAGCTGAAATGAAGGGTGACCAAGTAGTTCGAATGGTTCCAAGCAAGGAAGGCAAAGCAAATAATGGCCACAGTTGTGTGAAGGGGCGTTTTGCCTGGGGTTACTCGACTCATAAAGAACGAGTACTTGACCCATTAATACGAGATAATATTGGTGACCCATGGCGAAAAGCCAGTTGGGATGAGGCAATTGCTTTTGCCGCTAAACGATTCAAACAAATTCAAAATAAATACGGACGAAAATCTATTGGTGGTATAACCTCGTCCCGCTGCACAGCTGAAGAAGTATATGCGGTTCAAAAACTAGTCAGGACTGCGTTTAATAATAATAATGTAGACACATGTGCCAGAGTCTGTCACTCACCAACAGGTTATGGCCTTAAACAAACACTTGGTACATCAGCAGGAACACAGCCTTTTGAAAGCGTCATGGACGCGGATGTAATTATTGTCATTGGTGCAAATCCAACGGTTGGTCACCCCGTTTTTGCCTCACAAATGAAAAAAAGATTAAGACAAGGCGCAAAACTGATAGTCCTTGACCCTCGTAAGATTGATTTAGTAAAAAGCCCGCATATTAAAGCCGAACATCATTTACCGCTCTTACCAGGAACAAATGTTCCAGTCATTAACGCGCTAGCCCATACGATCGTAAAAGAAAATTTAGTCGATGAAGCATATGTAAAAGAAAGATGTGATATGGAATCTTTTGATGCTTGGAAACAATGTGTACTTAAGCCCGAAAATGATCCAGATAATGTTGCAAGTATTGCTGGAGTAACCGCACAGAGTATCAAAGATGCGGCTCGTTTGTATGGCAGCGCTAAAAGAGGAGCAATTTATTATGGCCTTGGTGTGACTGAACATAGCCAGGGATCGACTATGGTTATGGGTATGGCCAATTTAGCGATGGCAACCGGTAATGTCGGCTTCTCTGGCGCGGGCGTCAATCCACTCCGAGGACAAAATAATGTTCAAGGATCTTGTGATATGGGTTCCTTCCCGCATGAATTACCCGGCTATCAGCCCGTTGGAGATGCTGCTGTTAGAGGTATATTTGAAGAAAATTGGAATGTAACAATTGATCCTGAACCGGGCTATCGTATTCCTAATATGTTCGATGCGGCTATTTCTGGCAAATTTATGGGTATGTATATTCAAGGCGAAGATATCGCCCAGTCCGACCCAAATACTCAACATGTTGAAGCGGCGCTTAGCAATATGGATTGTATTGTAGTCCAAGATTTATTCTTAAATGAAACCGCGAAATTTGCCCATGTCTTTCTTCCGGGCACTTCATTTTTAGAGAAAGATGGCACTTTCATTAATGCTGAAAGACGAATCAACCGAGTTAGGCCCGTTATGAAGCCAAGACAAGGAATGTCAGAATGGAAAATCACTCAAAATCTTGCTAATGCACTTGGTTACCCAATGAATTTCAATAGTGAATCTGAGATTATGGATGAGATTGCTCTCTTAGTACCAACATTCAGGAATGTCTCACATGAATTTCTCGATAGATTTGGAAGTGTTCAATGGCCGTGCAATGAGAAAGCACCAACAGGAACACCTATCATGCATATTGATAATTTTGTTAGAGGAAAAGGACTGTTTGTTGAAACGGATTATGTGGCTACCGAAGAAAAGACCACTAGAAAATTCCCATTAATCTTAACAACTGGCAGAACTCTCTCACAATATAATGTGGGCGCACAAACGAGACGAACAGAAAATATTGTCTGGTATCATGAGGATTTATTGGAAATTCATCCACATGATGCTGAGACACGAGGTATTAAGGAAGGTGATCGAATCTCTCTTGCCAGTAGAAAAGGTGATATTACATTAACCGCTAAAATCACCGAAAGAGTTCAACCCGGAGTTGTTTATACAACCTTCCACGATCCTGAAACTGGTGCAAATGTGGTTACTACTGAGCACAGTGACTGGGCCACGAACTGCCCAGAATACAAAGTCACCGCAGTCCAAGTTACACCGGCCACGCATCGATCAAAATGGCAGGAGGAGTTCAAGATGCGCGCCAAAAAAGAAGGTAAAATACTAGAAACAGTCAACTAATCTGATTTGTCCAACAAAGTAAAGACCGTCCCCTCCAAAGTTAAGCTATACATTAAGCCTCTACTATCAAAAATAAACGCAATAATTGGATCTAATATATTATCGCTATCAATTGATTGGCCTAAACCTTGATCGATGATAGTAATACTGCCGTCTACACCAACTTTCCAGCCCGGATTATTACGGAAATTATTCAAAATATCTTCGGTCATAAAAGCCACGACGATAGCTTTTGCTTGAGCACCAATTTGAAAACCCAGTGATCCTGATGAAAGACGATAATAATCTGCACTGGAACCGTCAATTCTAAGCACACCTTCACCAGTCTCAATTCCAACGCCCATTCCGACTTTCACCACTCTAGGGAAAATCAAATAACCATAGGCTTGGTCAATAAATAAACTTGAATCATCAATCTCACTACTGAGTAATTTGAGAGCGATATTCGCGTCCCTATCAATTTCGATAGCTGTCGCTTCAACAATATTTTTTAAAGAACTTTTTACCGATTGCATGGCATTGTGGAGTGTGTTATTAAGTTGCTGCGCTTGAATAAAAACACCAAAAAATAACACAAAGAAAAATACGATAAATTTTTGTTTT
>TARA_B110001454_G_scaffold16440_1_pt1 | contig 11261 bp, 9 predicted proteins | sample TARA_B110001454 | Tara Oceans TARA_B110001454 (sample SAMEA4397004) | marine metagenome | biome: Polar Biome; feature: [MES] marine water layer (ENVO:01000295) within the mesopelagic zone...; material: water (ENVO:00002006), including particulate matter (ENVO:01000060) such as...... | reverse complement strand
GCATGCCAGATTTAATTGGTCGCTATGACGGTTCAACAGGCGCATTAAACTACAGTGCAGCGGCGATGGTGCGTCAAATTAATTACAACGACCGAGCTAACGATGAAGACGATAGCCAAATTGGTTATGGCGTAACGTTCTCGGGCAAGTATGCGTTTAGTAACGGTGACGATTTGAAGTTCATGCTGAGTCAAGGTCAGCTAGGGCGCTATATCGCGTTGAATGCATTCCGTGATGGTGCGGTAGAAGCAGATGGTGATATTGAATTAATTACCTCTATGGGCGGCTTTGTTGCTTATCGACATATGTGGAGCGAGAAGTTACGCAGCACGATTTCTTATGCTTACTCTGAAGCAGATAATCCAGATACGCTAGTAGCAGATGCGACTAAAAAGATTAACAATGCCAATGTGAATTTAATGTACTCTCCGACTAAAAACTTAACCTTTGGTGGTGAATACTTTATTGCTGAGCGTGAAGTAGAAAGTGGTGCTGATGGTGATTTAAATCGCTTACAGCTTACGTCTATGTGGGTGTTCTAAAAGGCTATTTTTACTATAAAAATATTAAGCTACGGAGAATTAAATCATGGCGTTTAAATCAGAAGATGATGCAAAAGCATATTGGAAAGAAAATGTCGCAATAATGATAAAGCTGTTAATCGTTTGGTTCATTGTTTCATTTGGTTGCGGGATTTTATTTGTTGAAGAACTCAATACTTTCAAACTGGGTGGATACAAGTTGGGCTTTTGGTTTGCTCAGCAAGGATCTATTTATTCATTTGTTATTTTGACCTTTGTCTATGCCAAGTTGATGGCAACATTGGATCGTAAATACGGCGTAGATGACGAGTAGGGGTAACATATTATGGAATTACAAACACTCACGTATATTGTCGTTGGTTTAACCTTCGCACTGTATATGGGCATTGCAGTTTGGGCTCGAGCAGGCTCTACCAAAGAGTTTTATGTAGCGGGTGGTGGCATTAATCCAATCGCAAACGGAATGGCAACCGCCGCCGATTGGATGTCAGCAGCATCGTTTATTTCGATGGCTGGCTTAATTGCTTTTATGGGTTACGGTGGTTCAGTTTTCTTAATGGGGTGGACAGGTGGTTTTGTTTTATTAGCCATGTTGTTAGCGCCTTATTTAAGAAAGTACGGAAAGTTTACCGTTCCTGAATTTATTGGTGATCGCTTTTATTCACGTACTGCGCGTATTGTTGCAGTGGTGTGTTTAATTATTTGTTCGGTAACCTATGTTATTGGGCAAATGAAAGGCATTGGAGTTGCTTTCTCTCGCTTCTTAGAAGTAAGTTACGACATTGGTTTGTTAATCGGTATGTGTATTGTTTTCTTCTACGCTGTTTTGGGTGGAATGAAAGGCATTACTTATACTCAGATTGCTCAGTTCTGTGTTTTGATTTTGGCTTATACCATTCCTGCCGTCTTCATTTCTTTGAACCTAACAGGTAATCCTATTCCTCAACTTGGTTTGGGCAGTACGATGATTGGTTCTGATGTTTATTTGTTAGATCGACTCGACCAAGTTGTTAGTGAGTTAGGCTTTGCCGAATACACAACGCAAACGCGTCTGAGCACGGTAAACATGTTTGCCTATACCATGTCGCTAATGATTGGTACGGCAGGTTTGCCTCATGTAATCATCCGTTTCTTTACCGTTCCTAAAGTAAAAGATGCCCGCGCTTCTGCATTTTGGGCGTTGATCTTTATTTCAATCTTATATACCACGGCTCCAGCAGTTGCGGGTATGGCTCGTTTGAATTTAATCAATACGATTGAGCCTACTGCAGGTGAAAATCTTACTTATGATGAACGTCCACAGTGGTTTAAAAATTGGGAAACGACGGGATTATTAGAATTTGAAGATAAGAACGGTGATGGCAAAATTCAGTACGTGGCTGATCCTGCTAAAAATGAAATGGTGAAAATTGACCGTGACATTATGGTATTAGCCAACCCTGAAATTGCACAATTACCTAACTGGGTCATCGCACTGGTTGCTGCAGGGGGGTTAGCAGCCGCGCTCTCAACCGCTGCCGGTTTATTATTAGCGATTGCATCGGCCATCTCTCATGATTTATTGAAAGGGGTTATTGCACCAAACATTACTGAGAAACAAGAGCTTAGAGCCAGTCGTATAGCGATGGCTGCTGCAATTGCGGGGGCGGGTTATCTCGGATTTAATCCTCCTGATTTTGCCGCAGGTACGGTTGCTCTTGCCTTTGGTTTGGCAGCATCCTCTATCTTCCCTGCGTTAATGATGGGTATTTTCAGTAAGCGCATTAATAAAGAAGGTGCGATTGCGGGTATGGTTGCAGGTATTACAATTACCTTGCTTTATGTGTTCCAACATAAAGGCATTATGTTTGTTGCGGATACGGCTTTCTTAGGCGACATGCCAGCGAATTGGTTCTTAGGAATTGAACCTAATGCGTTCGGAGTAGTGGGTGCCGTTGTTAACTTTGTTGTCGCTTTTGCGGTTTCTAAAGTCACTGGCGAACCACCACAAGAAGTACAAGATTTGGTCGAGCACATTCGAGTACCTTGCGGTGTCGAAGAAGCACACGACCATTAATCAATAAGGGTAAAAATAATCGGCCTTACTAAAGGCCGATTATTTTGATAGGAAAATTTTATGGCTTTTTATAAAAATAAACATGTAATTGTCGCAATGCTCGTTGCGCCAGTACTCGCCTTAATTAGTTATTTTTCTGTTGATGCCGTGGTCGCTGAAAAACCCCATGCTGCAAAAGCAGGTGAACATTATGCATTACTAGAAAAATCAAATTGTCGTTATAGCAGTGGCGCGTGTGATTTAAAAAATGGCGATGTGCAATTAAATATAAAACCGGAATGGATAACGAATCAACGCCTACGTCTAACGATTAGCTCTTCAAAGCCATTACAAAATATTATTGGTGCGCGGGTTAATGGATTGGGTGAAGAATTAAATACTCATGCGATGCAAAATAATGATGAGCAAGGTTTTACTTGGACGACTGAGATGGTCACTCCAGATGCCGATTTAGAGCGCTTACGTATTGCGGTTGCTATTAATGAAACTTGGTACTATGCCGATGCGGCTTTAAAGTTTATTAATTATGACGTCGCTTTCAACGATGACTTTAGACAATAGCCTAACACGCTCTATATTGGGTAGGAGAGAGTCCAGTCCAGCGTTTAAAGGCACGATTGAAGGCACTGGGGCTGGCAAAGTTTAAGCAAGAATAAATTTCTTTTATTTGTGTTTCGTTATCAAGCACCATTTTTATAGCAATTTCTTTTCGTACAGCGTCACAGATTGCAGAATAATTTAAGGCTTCATTTTTCAAATAGTTTTTTAAGGTACTCGGGCTTACATGAAAATCTCGAGCAGCTTGGGAAGCACTGGGTAAATTAGAGGCTTTATGTTCGAGTAAGTAGCTATGAACAAGTTGTCCAAATGAAACTTGAGTCGATAGTTCTTTTTCAATACGTTCAAATTTCCGTAATAGCATTTTTAGCATTCTAGGATTTGCTGAGCGAATAGGTAAGTTTAATACTTCTTTTGATATCACAAGTTCACTCTTTGCCTGGCCAAAGCGTACTGGACAATTAAAAATACGTCGGTATGTTTCTAGTGGCGCTAAAGGCTGGTGCTGAAAGTGAATGGTTTTTATTTTAACTCGATAACTCAGATCTTTACCGACTAAAAAACGCGCTAGTTGAATGCCCGAAGCCATATCTAATTCAATTAGAGGGGCAAGATTTTTATTATCCAGTGAATTATTCAACTGGTAATGGTAATAATCGCCGTCTTGAAAAAAGTCCCCTCCCAATGCGTGATTTAAAATGCGTTTATATTTGAAAGAATAATTTAGCGCTTGTTTTAGATCGGCGCAATTCATAAAAATATAGCCCACAATTCCATAATCAGAAGGGTGAATATTGTCGCCAATATCTAAACCAAATGAGAGGTTTCCTGTGGTCTTTTCTATGCGTTGAATCAGGCATTCTAATTCATTGCGATCAAGGCGTGCGCGTGGAGCATATTTAAAATCATGAGTTTCTACCTCTAAAGTCTTTTGGGTAGACGCGTTGCAAGATATCTTTGCAAGGTAATTAGATAATAGGGTGAAATAGATGCCTGATACGCTCTTATTCTTCATTTTACGTTCGCAATGTTGTTGATTATCTTATTATTATTACCATTCCTTGTTTTATTATAAATATCTCTTTTAGTTACAAATAGCACTAAAAAGTGCATTCCTTTTGCCCCTAATTAATAGGCTGCTATTTTATGCCTGTGTCTTATAAATAGGTAGGGAGAAAATGAGTTTTTTTGTAACCCTAGAGCTATTTAAATAGCCTCTGTGGTTATTTCGCAGGATTTTTATGGCTGCTGATTTTATTTGTTGGTACTTTCCATAAAACTTTGGATTCACTTGCTACGTCATCGTGTGAACTGACAATGATGACGGCTTCTTTAATGCCCTCTTAAACCAGAGGTATTATAGAAAATGGCATGGCACTAACAATAATAAAAGCCCACTGGATTAACTATGAGCATAATAAAAATAGCACTTCCCATAACGATACTTCTTTCACTGATGGGGTGTGGCGCAGATAATGATAATAAATCAACTAAGCAGAAGCCAACAGTCGCAGAGCAATCAGCAGAAGAACCAGAAGTCGTGGAACCAGAAGTCGTGGAACCAGAAGTCGTAGAGCAAACACTTAATATAACGGGTCATTATTATGATAAAGGTTTGTTCGATAAAACCAAAAGTTATGAAAATGCCTTCTCTAATAATACAACTGAAACGAATGTTGAGATACACAGTTATATTGTAATTGAGTTTGATGCAGAGGTTGATGCCGCATCAATTACGGATACGACAATACAAGTTAAAAGGCTGCATATGGAAGAGACGCCTTTTGCAGACTCTGATTTGAATAACAACAATTTAATCACGGGCGACTGGGTTTTGGCAGAAAACAAAAAAAGCCTAACCTTTAAACCCGAATATAAACCTTATTTAGACCGCTCAACATTTGCTTATTATTCTGATAGCAAACCAAACTGGAATGGTCTTAAGCCAGGCTATGAATATCAAGTCACCGTTTCTGCGGCAATTACATCAAGCGAAGGCACAGTATTAAGTACACCAGCAGAAGAGTTGAGCTGGACGTTCAAAACGACGGATGTTGACTACGGCTTATATTGGTTTAAAAGTGCCACCGATGCGGTGAAATACGTGCCAGGAAGAGCGGTAGATGCCTCTTATTACGCCCCAGAAAACGATACGTTAGTCTATGCCCATGGTTGGCAAAAAGAGAGTGTTGTAGCGGACTATAGACGAGAAGGTTTTAATCATTTAATTAACGATAGCACCTCTGGATTTACCAGTGGTATGACTGAAAATGTCGACCTGGTAATGGTTTGGAAAAATAAAGACTGGAACTTCGGTGCATTTTATTGGAACCAAATGGCTGATGATGATCTTGCACTAGGAGCCCCTTACCAGGCAGAGTCTAAAATTTGGAATACCGCTAATATGCGTTATGCCATATCGCCTTATTCCCTGAACGGTTCAGCGCGCTTAGAAACGGAGCCATCTGCAGAGCCGATGACGGATACTGAAATATGGGATCATGATCGCCAAGTTATTAATAAACCTGCTAAACCCATGTCTGTTTTAATGGCAGAAGTACTAGAAAGCTCGCTCGCGGATATGGAAGATAATGAATTTAGACTCGCGGGTCATTCATTAGGTGCTCAAATGGTTGATGGCGCAGCGTATATCTTAAATAAAAACAATGTTACTGGAGCCTTGGTGCCAGATCGAGTAGCCATGATTGATCCATACTGGGCGGGTACATACGTTGCCGATGAGTATTGGGATGAACATCCAGCAAAGGCATTGGTTACACAAGCAATCGCAAATAGAGACATTGATATTGAAACTGCCGCGAATGTGATTGCGACAGATGCTAGTTTTACCAGTGGCTATAATTACGACTACTACAACCCAGGTTATGCTGGAAGTAATCCTAGCGAAGTTAAGCAGCCATGGAATGAAGAAATCAGCCGTGCAATTGCTGATCAGCTGGTGGAAAAGGGTACCGCAATTGCTTTCTACGACGTATCTCAAACCAGTGATGCATTTATACTGTCAACCACTTCTGGTGGAGTCAATACAGCAATGCGTGATATCGCTGCTATCAGCTATTTGCAAACACCTTGGGTCGCAGGGTCCGAATCTTCAACGTCCTACCTAGGCCAAAGACATGTAAATGGACGCTTCTGGTATTTATGGCAAATGGCATTTGACGCCAAAGATTTATCCGAAGGTTTTTCAGCATCAACGGATACTGAAGCGCTAATTGGATTAATGAATGCAGAAAAACCACTTGCAGATAAAGGCCGTTGGAGCATTGTTGCAGGGCAAGAAACGGCAACACCAGAAGATGATATGTTCGAATTAAAAGACAATGTTGAATGGTGTGGCACGTTTCTAGCGGGTTACTGCAACAATAGTAAATCCTGGCAATTCTAAGCGCACTCAAACAGTAATAAAGAAAGCGCTTTTTAAAACGTAGAAATAAAACCCAGCCTTATTTAAGGCTGGGTTTTTTTGCGTTTATGTTTGAAATGGTACTATTATATATCTTAGGCATACGCCAATCCCAATTGAGTAGATTAGACTTTTCTTTTGATGCTTAGTTGAACAGCAGTGACCTTAGGTAATACCGTTAATGTCCCCAGAATTAATCGCCATCCATAATTTTTTAAGCGAATGCTTGCCCTTCGATCAGCTTCCTAATGCTGTTATTGCGCAAGTAGTTTCTGACATTGAGGTGAGCTATCACAGCAAAGGCAGTCAATTTGGCAAGCAAGATCTGGACGGCGGCCTAAGAATTTTACGCAGTGGCGCGGCTGAATTACGTTGTGCTAAAGATTTATTATTAGATCGCCTAGCAGAAGGTGACAGTTTCAATTTAGGTGGGCTCAATGTTGAACAGCCCGGTATTAAAGCGACATTAATTGAAGACGCTTTAATTTACACATTACCTGAAATTCCTTATCAGCAATTGCGCAGTGACTATCGTGCATTTGATCGATTTTTTTCAAGCCAGCGCAGCCGTCGTGTTCGGCGTGCAGCTCGTCACGAGCCTGTACCCAACGATATGATGCGCCCCCTCAGTGACTTGATGAGCAATGAGCTGCTGTCTGTTACCCCAGATACCAGTATTCAAAAAACCGCTGCATTAATGTCAGAGCGTCGTTTTTCTTCAATATTAGTTATGGTCGATGAGAATTTAGTCGGCATAGTAACAGACCGTGATATACGCTCGCGTGCCGTCGCCAAAGGATTATCTTTAGATCAGCCAGTCAGCCAAATTATGACACCAGATCCACTGACACTGATTCCTAGCTGCTCAATTTTTGATGCAACGTTATTTATGACTCAGCGAGGCATTCATCACATCCCTATCATGGAAGATACAAAGGTTACCGGCATCATCACCGCTTCCGATTTAATGCTTGCGCGTAAAGATGATCCTGTATTTTTAGTTCAACATATTGGTCGTCAAACCACGACTCAAGAATTAAAAAGAGTCGTGGCAGCAATGCCCGATTTATTAGTTCAATGGGTGCATGCTGGTATTCGCTCTAACCAACTAAGTCATGTGCTAACAGCCTTGAGTGATGCCATTACCGTGCGTTTAATTGAGCTCGCTATTGAAGAAATAGGGCCAGCACCAGTGCCTTTTTGTTGGCTAGGCTTTGGTTCTCAGGGACGCAAAGAACAATTACTCGGTGCCGATCAAGATAACGCATTATTAATAAGTGATGAGATGAAGCCGGAAGATGAATCTTGGTTTTCACAGTTAGCTGAATATGTGTGTAATGGTTTAAATGATTGTGGTTATATTTATTGTCCTGGAAATATCATGGCAACGAATAATAACTTACGCCAACCATTAAAAGAATGGATGAAAACAGTCGATCGTTGGATGCGAACACCTACCGAGCGAGCCGTGATGGAGGTCAGTATATTCTTTGATTTGCGCACAATTTATGGCGATAACGAACTCGCCAAAAAATTACAAACGCATATGCTTAACCATACACAAAGCAATAGCATCTTTTTAGCCGCGTTAGCCCAGAATGTATTAAGTAATGCGCCGCCTATGGGGGTTTTTCGACGTTTTGTTGTTGAACAAAATGGTGAACATGCCCACGAACTTAATTTAAAAAAACGCGGTGTTATTCCTATTATTGATATTGTGCGCTTACACGCATTGGCTAATGGTTTATTTGAAGTCAATACCATTGATCGTTTACGTGCGCTGGTTGATTGCAAAGCAATGACCATTGTTGATAGCCGCAACCTACAAGATGCTTTACAAGTTCTTATGCAGCTGCGTCTTGTACATCAGGCCGAAGAAATCGTGAACGGACAAACCCCGAGTAATTATGTTAACCCTGCTTCATTATCAAAAATTGTTGCGAAACAATTAAAAGATGCTTTTGGTATCGTTAAAGATGCACAGCAGGGTGTTAAATTAAAATATCGCCAAGGACTTGGCTAATGCTTTGGTCGCATCTTCTTTTATTACGTTGCCAGCAGTATTATTTTCAACGCCTTGTGAATCAATCGCGTTATGGGCACCTGTTAACGCATTGTTGGCGTGAATGTTTTCATAAACATACGATTAAACCCTCGATGCCTTTTCAGGATGTTGAATTCTTGGTCGCTGACCTAGAAATGTCATCACTCGATGCCCGTGAAGGAGAAATTCTAAGCATTGGCTGGGTCGTGATAAAAAATGCAAAGATTCAATTATCCAGCGCCGAGCATCATTTATTAAAAGCAAAAAAAACGGTAGGGCAAAGTGCAACGATTCATAATTTACGCGACTGTGAATTACAACAAGGTGAAAATATCATGTTTGTGGTTGAGCGGTTTTTGACGCTGGCCGCCGGTAAAGTTCTTGTCTTTCATCACGCACCGCTTGATATGGCTTATTTAAATAAAGCCAGCATGGAGCTTTTCTCAAGCCCAATGCTCTTACCTGTTATCGATACGTTAGCGATTGAACAAAAAAAACTATTACGGCACAAAGATCATATTGAAACTGGTGAATTACGATTAGCAGAATGCCGATCACGTTATAACTTGCCCGCTTATCCTGCTCATAATGCGCTCATGGATGCCTTATCTTCGGCCGAGCTTTTACTTGCGCAGCTTAATCTTAAGGGCAAGGGAACACGACTCAGAGATTTATTTTAATTCTTTTGACTTAGTCTAGGATAAAAAATACAAGCTTTCTCATCTTAAGCTAACATTCATTGATATGAATAAATTCTCTTGAGTTATAAATTATGATCGCAATTACACAGGATGTAATTAATCATGTATCTGAAGGTTTTAGCATTCCTTCAATGCCCTCTATCTTGATTGAAGTACAAGAAATTTGTGCGGATCCTAATGGCGACTTAACCGATTTAGCCAGAGTCATTTCTACGGATATCGGTTTATCATCAGCCATATTGAAAACTACAGATAACTTAGTCAGCAGCCTTAAGCGTCGGCAGAATATTGAAGGCTGGGATGATGTTAAAGAATCTTGTTATGTTCAATTGGGTATTAATGAAGACATCTATCAAGACCTAAGTGAAGATCTTGAAGCATTGTGGCAAGAAAGAGAATGATGATCGTTAACTTGGTCGGGTTTTTAACCATACTCTAACATTAGACCAGCGATTAATAATCAGTGCTGCGAAAATCAAACTACAACCGGTCAATTGCAATGCAGACATTCTTTCACTAAACCAATAGGCGGCGATGAGTGCTGTCCAAATGGGTTCTAAAATCATAATCACCGCAGCATGGCTAGGTGTTGTTAGCCCTTGAGCGTAGGTTTGCAGCAAGAACCGAGCGGCGGTACCAATGAGTGCGCTTAATAAGAGCCACTGCCACATCGATACGCTTGCGGCTTCAGGCCAAATTTCAGTGAATGCTGAAATAATAATTCCCATAATCCCCACAAATGATAATGAAATTGCGGTTAAGGCCGTCGCCGACATGTACACAGCGGCACGGCCATTAAGAATAAACGTAAGGGATAATAAAATAGCGGCACTTAAAAAGAATAATTGGCTTGGCTCAGGGTGAAAGCCATTTTCTAACCCTAGTAAACCTAAACCAATAAAGGCGACAGGTAATGCAACCCAGTTACTTTTTTGTACCTTATCTTTAAAAATCATATAGCTAATCGGCGCAACCAGAATTGAGGATATACTGGTTATGAAAGCACCTTCACCTAAGTTTTTAGCGTGAAATAAACCAAAAATCCATAAGCACATCGCCATGCCAAACAAGATACCTATTTGAGTCGATACTAGCCATTGCTTGGGGTCTAAGCCTAGCAAAGAACGCTTACAGAATAAGGCTAAAAAAATTCCGGCTAATAAAAATCGGCTGCCGATAAACAACAAAGGAGGCATTTCATTAACGGCTTCTTTAGAAAACATCCAACTGATAGCGGCCAGTAAAGTAACGATGATGAGATACGCATCAGCTTTAAGAGAGTGATTTTGCAAGACAATGACAACTTATAAAAGGCGTGAAATATGGAAAAATGATAGCGTTTATAATACCGCGAAATATGCGGAATAATAGCCTCTATAATATGAACGGACTGTTCTAGTTGTGAAGAGGAATTCTATGGTGGTCGATTGCCTATCAGGCTCAATCTGAGTATAAAGTAGCCCTATATACATATTCCCCTAATTCCGCACATTGCAGGTCGTCATGACAGCCCCAAAAGCCAAAAAAACCAAAGCCCCCGCTAAAAAAGCCGCCGTTAAAAAAGCGACCAAAGCAGCCGTTAAAAAAACAACCAGCTTCGAAGAAACCCTATGGGATAGCGCCAACAAACTGCGCGGCTCGGTAGAATCCAGTGAATACAAGCACATTGTACTCAGCCTCATCTTCTTAAAATTCATCTCCGACAAATTCGAAGCCCAGCGTTATAAACTGCAAAACGAAGGCATGGGTGACTATGTCGACATGGTCGACTTTTACACCAAAGACAACGTCTTCTACCTACCCGTAGAAGCGCGCTGGCAAGAACTATTAACCCACGCCAAACAAGACGACATCGCCCTAAAAATTGACACCGCCTTGCATACCATCGAAAAAAACAACAAATCGTTAGCGGGGGCATTGCCCGACAACTACTTCT
>TARA_B110001454_G_scaffold217457_1_pt1 | contig 11276 bp, 22 predicted proteins | sample TARA_B110001454 | Tara Oceans TARA_B110001454 (sample SAMEA4397004) | marine metagenome | biome: Polar Biome; feature: [MES] marine water layer (ENVO:01000295) within the mesopelagic zone...; material: water (ENVO:00002006), including particulate matter (ENVO:01000060) such... | reverse complement strand
CATCTAAATATCCTTGTAATGATAATATTTATAACACCATGAGGAAGTCCTATAAAGGTATTTACCGTCCTACTAAACCTGAAAAATACGTGGGTGATGTAAACAAAATAGTGTACAGATCACTACTTGAACGTAAGTTCATGTTACAATGTGACAGTAATCCTGACATAATTAATTGGGCTAGTGAAGAATTAGCCATAAGATATTATAATCCAATAGACAAAAGGTATCACAAATACTTCCCTGATTTCATTGTTAAGACTAGTAAGGGTAAGAAAATTGTAATAGAGATTAAACCTTCTCGTCAATGTAAACCTCCAAAGTCTCCTAAAAAGAAAAGTAGATCATTCTTACGTGATAGTTTTCAGTATATTAAAAATCAAGCTAAATGGAAAGCAGCACTAACATATTGTGAAGCTAATGACGCAGAATTTAAGTTGATTACTGAAAAAGATTTAGGTCCGTATTAAGTATTGTGAATTGTCTTCATAAAAGGATAGTCTGTATTTCTTACTTCACCTAATCCACTAGCAAAAGTAGAATTGTTCTGAATATTAGTAGCACTAGGTGCGTTAACAAGTGTATTACCTTCACCAGATTTGTTTACCTTATCTATTGATGATAAATCCTTTGCTTTAATTGGTTCTGCAGGTTTTTTATTTAGAAACTTATTCCATTTGGATTCATTATATGGTATTATTTTTGGTTTAGAAGTTTGGTTATAATGATCTTCAATATCTATACCTATACCATCATCACCACCTTTTTCTATTTCAGCTTTTCTTTCCTCTTTTTTTAAAAGTTTCTGTTTTTTAGCTTCTTCGTCTGGAAATAACTTCCTACCTAACCAACTATCCTGAATATAAGCTTTTAGTTTTTTAAATATAGCAACGATACCTAAGACAGCAGCAATAACTAATGCTCCTATAGCAATATAAGGTAAGAATGCTATTAGTGAAGCCATAAGTCCCATCATAAATTTTTTCAATCCTTTTACAACTCCCATGAATAATGGTTTTAATAGTTTTAATGGTTTTAATAGACCACCAAATGTTGTTGATAAATCTTTCATAGCGTCTAAAGGTGCAGTTAGTCCCTGAACAAACATTTGTCCAACTTCAGCAATAGGTGTTGGTACATATTCATCAACAAAGTTACCTGTAGCTTCTCTTCCTCTTTGAAGTAGTCCAGGTTTTTCTTCTGACCGTTGTTGTAGTACTTCTGTTTCATCTTGCTTTTGTATATGTAAGTCTTTGATGTATTGTGTTCTGCTTTCTATTTCCAGTCTAGTCGTTTCTACAGAGTCAGTCTTTAACTTATTACTCTCCTGTAATAACGTTCTATCTTTTTCTAACAATTTTTGTTCTTTAATTATATCTTTCTCGATTGTTCTTAAATTCTTTTGTCTTACTTCTATTTCTTTTTTAGATAGTATTTTAACTTCGCCAGATTTCTCAATAGTGGCAATGATGTTTTGCTCTCTTAATATTTGTAACTTGTCTTCTGATTTAATTAGTTTCTCTTGTCTATTCTCTTGGAAGTTTGCAAGTTCTTTATTATACTTTCCTAAATCAATACCTAATTTCTGTACTATATTATCTAATTTATCAAGTGCAAGATTAAATGTTCTAACAGATCCACTTTTTAAATCTTCTAACACCTCATCAACCATATCAGGTATACTTGGTATAACAGCCTTCGCTGCGCCATCTAGTGAAAGTTTAGCACTTTTGAATATAGCTGTTCCTAATTCAGATACAATTTGTAATATCTGTCCTTCATCTTTTTGGGTCTCTAGTATAGGTAGTGCCATTTTATTTTTGTGCCTCTCGTCTTCTCTTTTCGTTTTCTTCTTTTATATGGTTACTTAACATATTAATATATATTTCTTTTTCCCATGGTATAAGATTATCAAGTTCACTCAATGAATATTTATGATGTTGCATCAACGCAAAATTGGTTTCATAATAGGCCTCTAGGCTAGAATGGGAGAGGCTTATGAAAAAAAATCTTGGAGCCCTTTAAAGGCTACTTTACTCTTTATCTTTGTCTTTGGATTCTCAACTTCAATCTCATGTCTTAATTGTGGCATAGTATCAAAAAAGGTCTTTATACTCTTAAAAGCCTGTTGTGATAATGATTCAACAAAGTCCTTAAGTTCTTCTTTTGTACTATCTTTCGCAGGGAAGATTTTATCTCCCTCATAGATGTGGTCTACACAGGATATGATAATGTTAAACACAGAATCTATATCTTTATCGTCCATATCAAAGCCAGCCTGACTTGTTTCCAGCGATGGATAGTTTAAAACTAAACCTAAATTTCTTTTCTCATCAATTACAATTTTGTTTGTATGGTCATCATCAACATTCACATTCACTTTTGATAAATCCAGTTCTACTTCAACTAAAGTTTCCTTATCATCTGGACACAAAACTCTAAACTTTGAAACTTCACCTACAGATTTTGACCTAACTTGTAATAGTATATATTCTATATCAAACATAGGTAACGTGTTTATGTTTAATTTGTCAAAAGTACAAGCGTTTAATATTTGCTTTGTAGCTGATACTATTTCTTTATTGTCTTTTGATTCCATAGCCATGAGTAATATTTTTTCTTCCTTGACTAGGAATGGTCTAAATTGTACTTTTTCATCTTGTGATGGTAGTGTCAATTCATATCTTGGTATTTCTACATTTGGTAACGCCATAATATCTCCTTATATTTATATATTTAGTGGAGGTATTTTAAATGGTGGGAATACTCTACCGCCAGTAACTCTACCAATCGGTGCTCTTCTTCTCAAATCATTTAACACATCTCTACCTGCTCTTCTTATCTCTGGTGGTAACATACTAATTAATCCACCAAACATACCACCTGCCGATTTAACAGTTGGTTGTTTAAATTCTGATTGTCCTACGTCAATAGTTCCTGCTCTATCAATAAAGTAATTAACCCAATATCTAAAATCAAACGTTACAGTAAAAGTTTGTACTTCGTTTGAACTATGAGCAAATGAAACTTCACTTATTGTTTTAGGATAACAATCAAAAAGTCTAACTCCATAACTTACGTCATCTCTTTCTTGTCTGCTAGCAAAACTTCCTAAAGCAAATATATCGATAGGTGCAACGTAATCATTATAATAATTAAAATTGTGTGTAACATTACTGAATGCAGCTTTCTGCCATATCTCAAAATAAGTTCTTTCTCTCATAAACTTATCTGTATAAAATGTAGCTGTGATAGGTGCTGAAGTGTAATCGTAAATAATTTTTCTAGTAGGTCCATTATGTTTAACCTCTTTAGTAATTGCTTCTCTATTTGGCATTGATATTTCACTACAAAATGCTTGTACTCGTTTCTTTGTGGAGTCTGTTCTCATAGTATGAGTAGTAACGCTACTAGAAAATCCTTGAGCTTCATCACCACCTTGCAAATCAGGCGGCCTGCCTTCTGAAGTAACTCCATTTGGCATACCAAACTCAACATAGAATCTAGCCTTTCTTTGAAATCCTTCAGCTTCATTTACATAAGCTTGAAATCTACCCATAGTAGTTTCAGGATTACCACCAGCTTTCTGTCTTAATCTAGGATCGCTGTTTACATTGTCTAGGCTTCTATCTCTAGGTAGACCTATTCTTATGTCGTGTCCACCAATTCTTTTTCCGCCTCTTAAAATTGCCATTACTTTTGTTTACCGCATTGACATCTTTTGCCAAATAGTTTGTTTATTAATTTATTCCAAAGTTTTTTCATTAATAGGGTCTTCCTTTTTTAAACTGTTGCACTGGTAGATATACTGCCAACGCTGCCTCATCAAAATCAATTCTTAAAAAACTTGATCTGACATGATTATACAAATATTTCTTTATTGTTGGTTTTGCTATACCAACATTCTTAATTCCATCATAAGTCGCATCAATTCTTGTACTCTTACTCATTCCACCACTAGCAAATCTTTGTAAGTTATTTAATAAACTCAATCTCTGCAATGGTCTCAAATAGTGAAAGTTCATTCCCATAAATCCACCCGGTATTGTTTCAAGTGGTAACACTAATGGAAACGTATCATAATAAGGTAATACCTTCTTATATTTAGGGTCATAAAAGAACATATTTAAACGTCCTCTGCTAGGAATGCCATTTAATTTGCCCGAAGACATTAGCTTTCTAGCTGTTACTCTATCTGCTATTGATTGTACGTTAGTACGATACCAGTTGGCACTCTTTCGTATACCACCTTGTTTGTCTTTTAATGGGTCTAATATTGAAACTGCCATAGTAATATTTATAACAAAAAAGGAGGTACCATTTCTGATACCCCCTTAAAAGTATTAAAGCGAGAGAGCCTACTGCTCTTCAGCCAATTTACTAAAGTAAGACAACGTATCGTCATCATCACTGGCTGAAGTTGAAGCAACTTCATTACTTTTTACCCTACTGTTGACTTGTGGCGGGAGGTCAACTTTGTCAGCAGTTGTGGTACTTCTTACACCCGTAATCGTCCTATTCAGTTTCTCTTTGAGTTCGTCATAGGATTTAAAATTACTAGGGTCTAGGAATGGTTTTAGAGGGTGTTGTTGTTTCCAAATTGCTTTGATCTCATCATCACTCTCCTTAATTTGTACAGGACTATCAAATTCAGATTTGTCATAGTTCCAATAACCATCAACTTTTCTGATTTTCAATTTGAAGTTAGCACCTTTCCAGAAGTCAAATGGATTTACTGGTTTCTCATCTTCAAACGCAGGTTGCATTGCTTCTGTAATTTTATCAAATATCTTTTTACCGAATTTGAATAAAAATGTTTTACCTTCTTTTTCAGGATGCTTTGGATCTGATATAACAAGGATATTTGCGAAGTAAGATAATTTTCTTTTTCTCTTTCTAGCAATCTCTTTGTCACTATCTAATCCAGTATTCCAAAGTCTTGTGTTGTCTTCTGACACAGGATCTTTTTGACCTAAAGTAGTCAATGAGTTCTCAATGTACCAACCACCCATATCTTGGAATGCATGTGACCATACTCTCTGCCAAGGCAAGTCTTCACCTTCAACAGCTGGTAAGAATCTAATAACAGCATAACCGTTACCTGTCTTATCTAGTTCTGGTTTCCATAATCTTTCATCTTGGTATTTTGATTTGTTATTTTTATTGTCCTCAGGACTGAGGTTAGCCTCAATGGCTTTTGTAAGTGTGTCAAAGTTACTTGACGACTGTTTTAACGTATTGAAATCCATATTATATCTCCTTTGTATGTATTTTCGTATTATTATATTTGTGTTTCCTATTTAATCGGAATCATTATTATTTATACTTGTAGTATATCATGCTTTAGCAAATTTGTCAAGTGTATTTTGATATGTAATATACTTAACATTCTTACAGGTGTTCCACTCATCTATATTAGAACTGACCTGGGTTGTACCATTATTACCCTCTGGATTGACTTTATAGAAAGTCACTTTTTGGTGTTCTTCCATTAGAGTTTTCCATTGACTAATCCAATTCACCGGTGGAGTAGCTTCGTTCTCTGGTAATCCATAAAATTTTGTACCTTTGTACATATTATTGAGTTGATAATCATTACTAACTAAATCATGTCCAATTAAATATATCTCTTGTAAATCTTTCTCGTTGATTAACGCAACTCTACCACTTGAAGCACCACAAGCATAACCTCTATCGTCTTCACCTGAAACTAAATCATTTAGACAGTTTGCTTTATCATTTTCACTAACCCAACTCACAAATGTACTTGTATGGTTAACTTCTTGTTTTGTAATTTCTTTTGTAGTCTTTAATACATTCACAGTACCAGCTAGATTAGAACCATGAAATACAAACTCTTGTCTATCACCTCTGTCATTTTCTTGTTTACTTGATTCATGTTTGTTCAGTACTTGTTTATCTGCATCACTCATACTTCCATAAACTAATGATTCATATGACATACCAGGTACTCTGGTCCAGTTTCTAAACCAAGTTTCATTCTTATCACAATATCCACTTTGGTATATCTCGTGCATGATACCTTGGTCAACAGATATCAATACGTCTGATGTAAAATCTCTATACAAAGCATTACAACCATAAGTCTTGCCATGAGGCTTAAACATATTCAAGTCTAATAGTTTTCTACTCTCACCATTACCTATACAAAATACTTTCATTTTGTCAAATATTTCTTTTTATACCATTTATAATATGTTTTATCTGTAAATATCTCTGCTATCTCACTCGCTGGTACTTGGTCAGTTCTAATACACTCAGCTAATGACTCATACTCATATGTATCAACCTTACGAGTCATATTAGTGTTAATACTATTTTCACCTAATGTCTTTAAGAATCGATCTCTCTTGCTCTTCGTTAATTCTTTTAAGGTTTTCTCTATGTTTTTCTTACTTACTGTCATTCATTCTCACCATAACTTAACACATACCATGTAATTCCTAATTGTTTAATTGCGTTCAACATATCTGGTAAATCTTCTTTGATAAAACTATGCTTTACTACTGCTTCTCCATTTTTATAACATATTATAGTCATATTCGTTCTTATTAATCATTTACAAATATCTCTTTCATAATCAATTTACATGCTGTTTCATTAAAACTTATGAATGGTTTTAATCTGATAATCTGAGATGCGATATCAGGCCAGACAAAAGTTTCTTTAATTTCTTTATTCCAATTCTTAGCAAACGCAAGGACGTGATCCAATACGATGGCGGTTTGGTAACTAATTTTCTTTTGAATAAGTAGTCGTAAGATTCTAGGATGCTGACCTTTAGGACTTCGAAAGCCGTCATCAAAAGAAAGACCACGACCATGAAGATCATTAACAATAGCATTACAGTCGCTTCTAAAATGGTAGGTAAATGACTCTTTACGTTTCTTATAATCCAAGTAAACATCTGTACCATCATTTTGTAACAAGTTTCCAATCCACTTCTTATTACTTTCCAAGAAGTTTGAAACAAAGTAATCCAGTATTTCATCTTTTCCATATCTTACACTCAATTTGTGAAAAAAGTATCTATCTTTTCTCTTTGTAAAACTATCCATTGTTGCATTAACTTTACCTGCATATTTAATGTAGTCATAAGTCTTGGTAGTGAAGTGTAACTTAACTCCAAGATAAACTTTATATACATCATAACCACCATACATTATACCGGTAACACTCCACCTCTAGGATACTTTAACATTCTTAAATTTGTAGCTTCTGCTTTGATTTTTTCTTTTAATGATTTTGAAACTAATGGGGATACTGTACTTTCATCTATACCATTGTCATTGCAATAAAGAAGTACTGCCTCCATATATGTAATTCGTTTTTCTCGTACAACTACTTCAATCTTTAAACTAAACTCTTTACTATTCATTATATTCCTTTTGTCGATGGCTTCCACTCTCGCTTCCACCATCAACTATTGCAACATTATTATTTAGACCTTAGTTTTACTATGTTCTTCATAAAACTTATAAAAGTCCTGTATAGAAGTACCTAACTTATCTATGTAATCTTTCTTTTCTTTTACATATGAAGTAACACTACCATCTTCTCCAGCAAGTAAAATAACAACTTGTTCGATTGGTGTACCAAAAGTTTCTTCGTACATCATAGCATAAGCTGTTGTTTGTAGGAAGTAACTTTCAATCCAACTCTCTTGTCTTTCTTTGTTTGCTGTTTTAAAGTCTATTACTGACAACTTACCGTTGTATTCAGCAATACAGTCAACTTGTCCTGCGATAGTCAACTTCTTACTGTACATGATTGTTTCTAAACAATGGATATTGTCAAGTTGATCTACGTATGGTCTTAATAGTTTAAACAAACCTAATGGTAATACACTTCTCTCACTAGGAGTTTGATTCTTAATGTATTGTTCAATTAGGGTGTGAGTTGCTGTACCTCTCCTTGAGGCTCTATTCATTTCCCACTTGGCAACATCTTCGCCAATACTATCTCGCCATTTTTGTAATCCTGCTTTCTTTTGGATACCTAAAACAGTTGTGACAGATGGATATGCTTTTCCGTCAATTTCGTAAAATCTAAACCCATTTACATTTTTACCATGGGTTACTGGTAAGTTTGTCTTATCTAAATTTATAAATTTAAATTGTTTTCTAGCCATAATATTTCACCTTCATTTATTGTATCATTATAATATATCATACTATGGGCCTTTTGTCAAGTCTTAAATACCCTTTTTAGTGTACATATCATTTATTTCATCACGTTGTTTCTTAAATTCATCATTAATAGGTGTAGGCTTTCAAGTAGATAACGCTGAAATACGATCTCTTAATCTCTCTGCTCTTACACCAACTTGTTTTGCCCAACGGCTGTCCATCATTTCAACAGCGGCTGTTGACCAATTGTCATCATTGACAGCTGCTACAAACTTCTTAAAGTTTGATAATCTTGGAGCTCCCATATTAAAGCACATATTTACAATCACTTGTTGTGCTTCTTCGTGTAGTTCATCTAAATTAGGAAAAACCTTTTTAGATTCAGTAATATAAGTTTCTACATCTTTATCAAATACTGCATTAACTCTTTCCTCAGAAACAGGACAGCCAACTGCTGCTCCATATTCTTCGTCATTAGCAGTAACCAGGTGACCAATACCAAAAGTTTTGTAGCCTAAATGATCTTCATAGACTTCATACTTAACTCCTTCGTCAATCTTTAGTTGTTCCCTTACTTGATTAATGTTCATTTCTTATTATCCTCTTGTTAGTTTTAATAACTTATCTATTTGTGCCTTAATTATTGGCTTTCTATTAGGCCAATGAATATATGGCTCATCACTCTTACCTAAATTATATAAAAATGGTAATACTATCTTTTCAATTTCTTTAAATCTTGTAACTGTATCTTCATCAGATAGTTCTTTTGTAACAGTATCCTTTTCAGCAACAATCTGCATTACCTCATTCATCATTGCTTTGATAGATGAAACATCATCTTTAACTTTTGCTATTTCTAAACTTGAATTTTTTATTAAACTAAGGTCAACGTTAGATTTATCATCTGATTCAGGCTTAGAAGAAACTGGAGTGAAACCCCAATCATCATTTAAATCAAACCCTCTCATATAGTCTGGTATATCTTTTGACATTATTTATTTTTACTCCTATCTCGTATTCTTCTTTTGTTTTTTTGCATTGCTTGTTGTGTTTTGATTTCTTTGATACCTTTTTTACCGTATCTGTCAGCAAGTCCACTCTGTGGGTGTGCTTCGGCGATTCTTTGTAGGTTTTCTTTCCAACCTGAATCTTGTTTTATACCACCTTGTTGTGATACTATATTTAGTACCTGAGGAACCTGGGTAACGGACTTATTCTTGTCCATATATTGTTCCATCTCAGAAATAGACATCATTTCAGTAAACTCTTTACCTGATTTTTTATTTTTAAATGTGTATATTGGCATCGATTAATACTCACTCTTTTTCAATTTTCTTCCATAGTTAGGCCACGTAAAATCATCTATTGACTCACCACAATATCTCCAACGGATCTCACCTGTACTCCAATTTCTTTCATATATTTTTGCAGTCTTATCTATTTTAGGTTTAGTCTTCTTCTTTTTATATGATGGATCAGCGTTCCGTAATGCTTTGTCATGTCGTTTATTGAATTCTTCTTCGCCTATCAAAGGTTTAAAATCATCTGGGTATGTCATTATCTTCTATCCTTATTAACTTGATTAATACCATTAATTATACGCTGAACTATGTTATGTTTTCTAACATAGAAAATTCCTAAACCTAGTAAAGGTGGCATTAAAAATAATAAGAACCCGTCCATCATTTCTTTTTCTTTAGTCTTTTCTTTTTCTTTGGTGCCTTACCACCTACCCATGCTTCATTAACATTCTTGGTAGATTTATTATCTGCTTTGTATTTACCTTTTGATCTAGCACGTTTAGGTGTTGGTGTAAATACGTTTCCTAATTTTTCAGTTATATTATCTATATACCCTAAAATTTTGTATATATATTTGTCCATGTTTTCTCCTTATTATATGTCTGTTCTTACAATATGTTTTCTTAAAGCTCTGACCATTTCTTCTGTTCTATCAACAACAGAATTTAATCGAGTATCTTGAATACGCATTTTAATCATTGCTCGTACTAATTCTTCAATCTTATCTATAATAGCAATACAATCTTTATTTGTTATAGTTTTTTGTTGTTCTGTTAACTTTTCAAATTCTCTTAAAGGAATAGTTACCGTTCTGGATCGCTCTACTTCATTTTCATATGTATCTTGATGAGCTTTTTCTTGTTCATCTTTAAATTTATTTTCTTCTTCTTTTACAATTTCATTTATTGGTTTACCATCATATTCAAACACCTCTTGAAATTGATGATCTTTATTACTATCTATCATTTATTCCCCTTTTGTTTTCTACTTATTTCTGTCCACTTTTATTTGACCACCATAACATTAATACTGGTATCATTAGTATTATTATAACATAAATCACTGCTAAAGTCAAGTCTATCCACATTATTTTTTATCTTTGTCAATGCTACCGTTTTCTGGTGGGTGTACTTTTATATTAGCACAAATATACTCTATACCTTCTTTAATGGCTCTACTAACTTTACACTCATATCCTGTAATTTTTGATAATATTGCGTCATTGGTTGTAGGCATATCGTTCATTGATAAACCTAAATCTATACCAGTTTTAGCAGCTGATATTACTTTGTATTCTGAATACGCACCTGTACCTGTTGCTAACCAAGATGGTGCTACAGCACAAGCATTTAATAGTATCAACAATACTAGCAACATTAGTTTCATAATGTTATTTATGTGTAACTAAATTGGTTGGTTTATCAATTGGCATACCACATCTATCAAACCATCTAGTATCTGCGGTTACATAGACATGACCTAGTGTACCATCATCTAAATTGATTGCACGTTTATCTATCCGTCCACTGTAGTCTGAGCCGTCCTTGTTGATTAGTTCAACATCTTTATGTAGATTTGTATAGATACGATCTATATAAATGATGTTACCTTTATCATCTGTACCATACTCATTAGAAACCATAATTCTTTTCAAGACATTAACCACGGTCCGAACAGTATCAATATCAACATGATCGGTACCACTATGGTCATTGGCCAGAAATCTAACAACTCCATCCAATCCTTTTTAGTCATTTTTTATTCATCAGACATAGGACTAGTAATAGGTTCTAGTTCTTCCTGTGATTCCTCCGATATTGTTTTT
>TARA_B110001454_G_scaffold33323_1_pt1 | contig 11418 bp, 9 predicted proteins | sample TARA_B110001454 | Tara Oceans TARA_B110001454 (sample SAMEA4397004) | marine metagenome | biome: Polar Biome; feature: [MES] marine water layer (ENVO:01000295) within the mesopelagic zone...; material: water (ENVO:00002006), including particulate matter (ENVO:01000060) such as...... | reverse complement strand
AAACTTGTCCCAGGGCTGGCTACATCATACAGTAAATCCAGTGATGCTTTAGAATGGACTTTCACTCTTCGAAAAGGAGTTCGATTCCATGACAATAGTGAATTTGATGCAAGCACCGTAAAGTATGTTGTTGAAAGGAACCAAAGCTTTAACCGTGGTGCTAGCTATATATGGTCTGCAGTCCGTGAGATTGTTATTTTAGAAAAGCATAAGGTTCTTTTTCGATTAAATGACCCTGTCCCTTTGGACCGAATAGTTAGCTCTCAGTACGGTGCCTGGATGTACTCTAAAAGTATTTCAGAAATTAGTCCCGACTCAATCAGAAAAGGATATGCATCAGGAACAGGACCCTATTATCTATCAGATTGGACTCCAAACCATAAAATATCACTAAAGAAATTTGATAACTACTGGGGAGGATGGGATAAGAAGAATCATTTTGAAAATGTGGAAATTAAAATCGTGAATGAGTCTTCGACCAGATTACAAATGGTCAAAAATGGAATCGCAGACTATGCGGCGCTAATACCAGTGCAATTACTGGGCTCGCTGGAAGATGAGCCCGATATTGAAGTCGGCTATCACCCCTCTTGGGTCAATCATTTCTATCTTTTAAATACTAAAAAATTTCCTACAAATAATATCTGGGTCAGAAAAGCTATCGCAGCAGCGTTCGACAGAGAGACCCTATCAGATTATATTTATAAAAACACTGGGCAATTACCTGAGGGTCTGATACCATCAAATATTCCTCTTTTTTCTGCGCCGGATAGTCTGATTGGTTTTAACCTCAATACAGCTAAATCTTGGATCGATAGTTCTAAGGTCTCATTTAAAGATATTAAGGTGGACTTATCCTATGTTTCATCCTCTGAAGAGTATAGACTGACAGCGCTAATGCTCCTTGATAATCTAAGAAAGATTGGTGTCTCACTTAAGTTAGAGCCAGGCCTTTGGTCGGTAAACTGGGAAAAAGCAAAACATCTTCAATCTAGCCCCAATATTATTTCAATGGCCTGGTGGCCAACCTACCCAACCCCTTCTGATTGGCTTTTTGGGTTATATAATTCGCAAGAATCTCCAATCTTCAATCTATCTCATTATGAAAACCCAATGATTGATTCATTAATAGTAGAAGCATGGAAGAGCGAGTCGCTTTACCCGCAAAAATCAAAAAATATATATAGAAATATTCAAAATATTCTGATTGAGGACTGTGTAGCGATTCCAGCGGTAGACCTAAAAATACAATCCGTACGAAGAAAGGATATTAAAGGATTTAAAGAAAACCCTGCATATTCTACTATCCTGTTTTATCATCTTTGGCGCGATAAATGATTAATTATTTTTTTCGCAGATTTATTTTCATCATTATTGTAATGTTCGCAGTATTGGTTATTATTTTTTTCGGATCCCGATATCTACCGGGTGACCCAATTGCACTATGGGTCGGCGATCACCCAACCCAGGAGCAAATAGATAATGCACGTCAAGACTTAGGTCTAGACCAAAATATGTTCCGACAATTTATAGAATATTCAAAAAAACTTTTAGCAGGCGACATGGGTATCTCACTCAGAACACATCAGCCTGTAAAAGAAGAACTAACTAGACGATTTTTTGCAACCTTTGAGCTAGTAACAGCCTCAATCATATTGGCAATAATAATTGGATTTCCTCTTGGCCTGTATTCGGCGACACAAAAAGGGAAACCTATCGATAAAATAATAAAAGGGTTCGCATATTTAAATATCTCCTTCCCAATATTTTGGCTGGGAATGATTTTGCAAATTTTATTTTTTGAAAAGCTTGGATGGTTTCCTCTGCAAGGTAGACTAAGTAATTATGAAGACGGTGGCTTTGAAACTGGCATCATCACTTTGAACAGCCTATTATCAGGGAATTGGACAGTCTTAGCAGATGGACTGTGGCACCTAGCCCTACCCTCATTCACGATGGCTCTGGGAGTTTTAGGGATCATTATAAGAACCACGCGATCAGCGATGGTAGACACAATGGGAGAACCATATTTTAATACATTTTTATCTTTTGGCTTATCAACAGAGAAAACAGTCTACCTCACTGGCTATAAAAACACACTTGTGTCCGTCACAACAGTTGTGGGCCTAAGCTATGGTCTTTTACTTGGTGGTACTTTTTTAATTGAATCTATTTTTGACTGGCCAGGGATTGGTAATTACGGAGTTTTATCAATTCTTACGAATGACTATCCATCAATTATTGGGGTCACACTTTTATATGCTTCCTGTTTTGTATTAATAAATTTTATTATAGACATAATCTATGTTTTGATTGATCCACGGATAAGAAAATAATATGGAGATTATTAAACAATTGTTAAGGCCAAAGAGTATTACCTCTTACGCACTATTTTTTTTAGTATTTCTATTAATTCTTAGCATATTTATTCCATTTATTTCTCCTTATGCTGAGGACCTCCAAGGAGCAGTGCACTTTGAGATTGCAAACCAACAACCATCAATAAGTCATTGGTTTGGTACCGATGCTGCGGGGAGAGATATGTTTACCCTTACAATTGGCGCTGCGATTACATCCTTAAAAATTGCTTTAATGGTGGTTTTTATTTCTGTATTAGTGGGCACCCCTTTCGGATTAATCGCTGGTACTTTTGGTGGCTGGATAGATGAAATTATAATGAGGGTCGCTGATGGCTTTCTTGCCTTTCCACCATTAGTCCTTCCAATTATGATTACAGCAGTTTTAGGGCCTTCTTTAGAAAATGTAATACTTGGAATTGCGATATCATGGTTCCCATGGTATGTAAGAATAGCTAGAGCTCAGGCTGTAGTTGTAAAAAACTATGACTTTGTTTTAGTTTCAAAGACACTTGGCGCTAGTCGCCTTCATATCATTATAAAACATATTCTCCCAAATAGTATAAGCCCAATCGTCATACAAGGAAGTATCGATGCTGGCTACGCAATATTAATTTCCGCTGGATTATCATTTATCGGACTAGGAGCACAACCGCCTGAGGTTGAATGGGGCTTATTAATCACACAATCTAGAGTTCAGTTTCTAAACTATTGGTGGACTATAACTTTCCCAGGATTATTTATCATTTTCACAGTGATGTGTTTTAATATAATCGGCGATGGTTTACGAGATATTTTGAACCCAAAAATAGTAAAAGATTAATGGCAAAAAATTTATTAGAGATCAACAACTTAGATCTAACCATTCGCTCTGATCAACGTACATTAAAAATTCTTAATTCTATCAATTTAAATATTCAATCTGGAAAAATAACTGGATTGGTAGGACACAGCGGCAGCGGAAAAACAATGATCGCCAGATTTATTCTTGGTCTTTTACCAAAAAATGCAAAGGTTAAAAGTGGGGAGATTTTATATAACTTAAAGAGCATAATAAATAAGCGCCATCAGCTAAGAGGTAATAAAATAGCTGTAGTCTTCCAAGATCCTTTGGGGTCTATGAACCCCCTTTATACAGTCAGTCAACATTTTACTATTATTTTAAAAAATAGATATAGTTTTAATAAAGATACGATTACTGAGCATACAAAAAAATGTCTAAATGATGTTGAGTTGATAAATGTTCCTGGCATTCTAGATAAATACCCACATCAGTTATCAGGAGGTCAAGCCCAGCGCGTAATGATAGCACTAACAATTTCTGTGAGCCCTGAACTTATTATAGCAGATGAAATTACAACCGCGCTTGATGCTAATCTAAAGATACAAACACTTGAGCTTTTATTATCCTTAAAAGAAAGACTTAACAGTTCTATTATTCTAATAACACACGACCTTTTAATTGCAAAAAGATATTGTGACAAAATTAATATAATCCAGAATGGCGCTATTATTGAGCAAGGTAAAACAAAAGAAATTTTTGAAAACCCTAAGCACAATTATACTAAAACACTATTATCAAAAATAAAATCGGTACAAAATAAATATAAGGTTTCTGATAATGTTAAAACGCCTCTTGTTTTGAGAGTTGAAAATATCAGTAAAACATTCGGTGGTATAAAAATTCTAAACTCAGTGTCACTAAATATGTATGCTGAAAAAACATTAGGAATTATTGGGGAATCAGGCAGCGGAAAATCTACACTTGCTAAAATAATTCTTAACATTCTACCAGCGGATTCTGGCTCTGTCTCAATTATAAATAATGATACTAAAAATTTTATTTCAAACGCGTCATGTACCGATATTGGAATTGTTCTTCAAAACCCGCTGAATTCATTAAACCCTAAAATGAAGATAGCTGAATCGATATCTGAACCTCTGATTCTATCAGGTTATAAAGATCCTAATTATCTTAAAACCGAAGTTTATAACATTATGGAAAGAGTTAAACTTTCTAAAAGTTTTTGCAATAGATACCCGCACTCACTTTCTGGGGGTCAACGACAGCGTGTTGCCATCGCCAGGGCTCTAATTTTGAAGCCAAAAATTTTAATTCTAGACGAGCCCACCTCTTCACTAGACCTTACAGTTCAGGATTCTATTATCGACCTTCTTATGGAGTTACAAAAAGATAGAAAGATATCTTATTTATTTATATCTCATGATATTGACCTAGTTTCTAAGGTGTCGAACCAGATTTCAGTAATCTATAATGGTGAAATAATAGAGACTGGCTCTCCTAAAGAAATAATAAAAAAACCAAAAAAAGATTATACAAAAAGTTTAATCAGATCTGTTTACGAATTAGATATTTAAAATGTAGATTAAATCAATACTAAATAACCTAACGACTATCATATGAATAATAAAATTAACATAGCAGCAATTCAAATGTTCGTGACAAAAAATCAAGATAAAAACCTTGAGACAATGGAAGAGCACTTAGACTACATACATAAAGTTTTCCATCATATTGAGATGGTAGTATTCCCTGAACTCTCACCAATGAATATTGGTGCAAGCATGGAAAAGGATGCTCAAAAAATCCCTGGTGAGTTAACTGAAATTTTTTCGCGATGGGCTAAAAAATTCAATCTTTGGTTAATCCCAGGAAGTATGTATGAAAATGAGAATAACCTTATATATAATACGACACCTATATTTTCACCTGATGGAAATATTGTTGGAAAATATAGAAAAAGATATCCTTGGACTCCATATGAGAAAACCACCCCAGGGACAAAGCCATTTGTTTTTGAAATAAAGGGAATAGGGAAAATAGGGATAATGATATGTTATGATATTTGGTTTCCAGAAGTTGCCAGAGAGCTCATACATCTTGGCGCAGAGGCGATAATAGTCCCAACGATGACCACGACTGGCGATAGAAACCAGGAGAAGATTATAGCCCAGGCCACTGCAATCACCCAACAATGTTATATTATTTCATGCAACGGAGTCGGCTATGGTGGAGTCGGTGGATCACAAATCATTGACCCTGAAGGTCTAATACTTCAGGATAATGGTGAGGGTTCATGCATGCAAACAGCCGTGATTGACTTTGAAAGAGTACGGATTCTACGTGACACTGGTATCGCTGGTGTATCCACTCCATTGAAAGCGTTCAAACAAAATAAGCAAGAATTCAAGACCTATAAAAAATAGAATAATTAACACGTAATGCTTACAAAATATATAGTTCTATCCATCTATTTTTTCGCACTCCTTTTAATAGGGTACATTGCATCAAAAAAAATAAAAAATATTACTGATTACTATGTAGGCGGTAAAAATCTAAGCTACTGGATCGCAGCGCTTTCCGCTAGGTCAACAGGGGAATCTGGCTGGCTTCTGCTTGGTGTTACTGGTATGGGTGCTGTAATGGGGCTTAGTGCTTTTTGGATAGTACTGGGTGAAATACTCGGTGTGTTTATATCATGGCAGTTTATGGCAAAAAAGTTTAAGTCTTTGACAGACAAATATGACTCTATAACCATACCAGATTTTCTTTTTAGCCATTTTAAGGCAACGTCAAACCTAATACGAATTCTGGCAGCAACAGCGTTATCCTTGTTTGTTGTTATCTATGTAAGTGCTCAGATAGATATCACCGGAAAAACATTTGAGTCATTTCTCGGGTTTAACTATTATACTGGTATTGCCATTGGCTTTGGAATTGTTGTCGTTTATATTTTTATAGGAGGATTTTTGGCTGTAGCCTGGTCAGATTTTTTCCAAGGTGCGTTAATGTTCTTAGCCCTACTAGTACTCCCTTGTGTCGCTTATCTTTCTTTACCACCGGATACGTCTCTCTTCTCTGGACTGCAAAGTATTGATCCGGCTCTGGTAAATATCTGGGGAAGCGGTGGATTTAATATGATGAACCTAATCTCTATCATTGGACTTGTTTCAATTGGAATAGGCTTTATGGGGTCACCCCAGGTTTATGTTCGCTTTATTGCCATCAAAAGCACTCAAGAGATTGACAAAGGCAAATGGGTAGCCGTGCTCTACACGCTCCTGACGGATACAGCAGCGGTAATGATCGGAATGATCGGAAGATATATGCTTACTAAAAATGGACAGGATCCAGAATTAGTACTAGGACCGGCCGGAGAAAATGTATTGTCTCTACTTTTAGGCCAGGTCATGCCAACAATAATTATCGGAATATATATCGCGGCCGTTCTCTCAGCGGTAATGTCCACCGTAGACTCATTACTTATTGTCGCATCAAGTGCTGTAACCAGAGACTTTTACCAACAGATACTTAATCCAGATGTAGACCAAAAATCGCTCATAAGCTTATCAAAAAAGGTCACCCTGGGACTGGCACTATTTGCGCTGGGAGTTGCGCTAACTGTTTCTATCCTATCGCCAGACAGAACTGTATTCTGGTTTGTTATTTTTGGGTGGTCTGGGATCGCAGCTACCTTTTGCCCAGTGATTATATTAGCTATATTTTGGAAAGACTATAATGAAAATGGTGCGATTGCTTCGATGGTTACAGGCTTCTTGTGTGTACCGATCTTTAAATTCTTGGTTCCAAAAATAAGCGGAATTGGTATCTATTTTGATAAGCTTGATGTGATGCTTCCCTCAGTTCTGCTCGCTATGCTAACAGGTTTTTTAGCAAGCACCTATTATAAAAAATAGGATTACTATTTAATCGGAGCTGAATGTCATTGGTGCATCCATCAAGGTGCTGAGCCATTTACCACTTTCAGAGTTTGATAATGCGATCTTGATCGTCATTGTAAGAGGCACCGAAAGTACCAACCCGACAGGGCCAAATACCCAGCCCCAGAATAATAAGGACACAAAAACAACAAGCGTAGAAAGACCAAGCCCATGACCAAGCAGTCTGGGTTCTAGGATACTGCCAATGCTTATATTGATAACAAAGTATCCAGCAACTGTCAAGAACGAGCTAAAAACTCCAAGCTGGATCAGTGCTAGGAGCGCTGGTGGTACCGCGGCAATGATCGAGCCTACGGTTGGTACATAGTTAAACAAAAATGTTAGAAACCCCCAGAGCAGAGGATAGTCTACGCCTAAAATCATAAGCCAAATAGTTGCTATAATCCCGGTGGCAAGGCTTGTACCTGTTTTGATTAGCATATAACGGTTCACAGTATCAGAAAAAGAAGCAACCTGGCTAGCACCATCACTCTTACTACCAAAAATATTTCTAACCTTATACTTGAATATAGTCGCCTCTAGAAGCATAAAAACCACCATCAATAAAATCAACAGACCACTACTTAGCGCTCCACCCAGACCTGATAATATTGATGCTGTCAGTGACATTGCTGCACCAGGGTCAAAACGTTCAATAATCGCAGAACCCGATATGTGTAAACCCATATCTTCAAAAAATTGGAAAAAATCAGCGGCAGAATTATTGAGCATTTCTTTATACTGTGGAAGATTATCTGAAAAATCATTTAGAGAGGTACCCAAAAGTGAGGTTATGCCAATTCCAACAGCGATAATCCCTAGAATAACCAGTACGATTGCACCTATAATTGGAATCCCGCGAGAGCGAAGCTTTATTACCAAAGGATTAGCGACAACAGAAATAAAAATTGCAAGTAAAAATGGGATTAGGATTTCGCTGGATGCACGCATACCAGCCACGACAATCACAAAAGCAGCAAGATTAAAAAGCGCCTGCTGTACATGGCTCGGGCCGGTGTTTGAAACATTTCCCATGTCCAAACTTAGATTAAAATAGAATTATTAATACAAATAAATTCTATTCAACTGTTTCTAACTCTCCCAGCCTCTCTGCTATCAGATCGATAAATATGCTAATCTCCTTAAGCATATCCATTAGCTCTTGGTATATCTGGCTATGTTGATCATCATCAGATCCGGAACGCTTAATATGCTCGATCCTGTATTTTTCTTCAAGATCTTTATACTGTTTACCTTTTGAAACAATTTTATCAATTTTTTCCTGATCATATTTTTCAAAAAACTTACCAAGTCGTTTGATCTGCTTTACCATTTTCTTATGATAAGATTCTATCTCATCAATAAGTTTGTCTGATAAAGTGTCTGACTCACTCTCCTTTTTTATCATAAGATCATGGAGTCTTAGGCTCACACTATTCTTAATTGAGTTAATATTATTGACCACTGAAACAAGTGTAAAAACCTCTCTAGACTGTGCCTCGGTCAAGTCCTGGTTATTTATTTTTATTAAATAAGAAGATACCTCATTATTCAAGAAGGTTATCTTTTCAATACGATTTTGAAGTCCTTTTTCAAAGTCTTCTTCTTCGTTCTCTATATCGTGCAATGATTCAGAGGAGACAAACGGCATCGCAACAGAACCAACCACGCGCTCAAGAAGACCAACCACTCCCCTAATCTCAGCCTGTGCATTTGTAATAGCAATAGCGGGAGTACCTAACATCTTCTCATCTAGATGCATGACCGCGGGCTTACTGATATCCCGGTTAATCTCTTTATCTGGAAAATATTTAATGATCAATCTGGCAACTAGTGGAGTAAATGGAATAAAAATTACGGTCGCTAGGATATTGAAAATGGTGTGTGCGTTTGCTATTTGTCTCGGAATATTATCTGAGGTTTGAGATATCCATTCTGCAAACGTAGGAATCCAAAAACAAAAAAGTGCCACACCAGCAACGTTGAACGTAACATGAGCGATCGCGACTCTCTTTGCCTCTCTGGAGGCGTTTAATCCTGCGAGTAAAGCAGTGACACAAGTTCCAACATTCGCACCAAAAATAAGAGGGATACCTGCCTCAAGTGTTATAGATCCACCACTAGCCAGAGTAATAACAATACCCGTTGTGGCGCTACTGCTTTGGATAAGTGCCGTAAACGCTGCCCCGGCAAGTATACCCATAAAAGGATTCTCAAAGCTGGTCAGTATGGTATTAAATGTTGGATTTGATCTAAGCGGCTTCATTGTGTCAGACATCACCTTCATACCGTAAAAAAGTAGTCCAAAACCAAGAATAACGAACCCAATATTTTTTGTTGAACCTTTTTTCGAAAACAGCGCCATGATCGAACCGACTGCAATGAGCGCTAACGCATAGTCTGTTACCTTAAACGCTACAATTTGAGCTGTTATTGTGCTCCCAATATTTGAGCCAAGGATCACTCCTAGTCCCTGGACAAAGCTTAATAGGCCAGAGTTAACAAAACTAACAAGCATCACGGTTGTGGCACTACTGCTCTGTATTACCATCGTGACAAAGGCCCCGACTCCAACAGCAAGAAAACGGTTTGAAGTTAATTTCTCGAGAACTGTGCGCATTTTATTACCCGCGGCAATCTTCATCCCATCGCTCATCATTTCCATTCCATAGAGGAACATCCCCATCCCACCAAAAAGACTAGTGACCATCAGAAACCAGGATATATCTTTTCCAGATGATCCAGCAGCTGAAGACGCTAGAAGAAAAGATGGTGCTGCCATGAAAAAACAGATCATCATTGGCAAAGAATTATTAATTTTTAATTTTTTGTACATATCTTACCATTTGTTAGTTTTTTGTTAGGGAATGAATGTATTGAAAAATTATTTCTTAATAAAGATACTTTAAGAAAAAATTTTGCGAATCTGTATTTTTTGGAATAACTTACAAAATGAACAGTGTTCTAAAAGACTTTTTTTCAGTTATCAATGTAAAAACATTTATTGTTATAGCTGCAGCCTGTATTACGACACTCATCTGTACAGAGCTAGAGTTTTACTATAATGTTCCAACAGATTTAATAGGAATTGCAATCGTATTCCCAATTGTTTTCTCAATAAACGCAGCCTATAGCAGAAGAGAAAAAGCGCTTGAGCATTATTCAGTTTTCAAAGGAAGTGCCTTATCCATACGATATGCACATATGCACTGGATTGATGAAAATTCAAAAGAAAATCGTCGTGGATTAAAAATAAATGGTGATGAACACGTTAATCGGATTGATACGATCTACAGGGATATTTTTGACAATTTATACGAATATTTACACTCAGCGACACCAAATCCTGAGACCTATGATCGGATAATTGAACTCTTAGGCGATGTATCATTATCTAATGAAAAAATAAGGCCATTTCTTATAGACACAGAAAACTCAAGGCTCCAAAATAATCTCAGATTCATGGCGATTGGACTTGAAAAAATTATTAATATTAAAAACTACCGGACACCTAATTCTCTGCGCGCTTACACAAAAGTTTTTCTTAATATTTTCCCAATTATCTTTGGACCATTTTTTGCACATATCGCTACTGATAAAGGCATAGAGTTTGGAATTGCAATTGCAATATTATATAGTTTGGTTCTCACGATTCTTGATAACATTCAGGAAGATCTAGAGGATCCATTTGATGGAATCGGTACTGATGATATAAGACTTAATTTTCCTACTATGCTAGGGCCAAGTACTATTCAAGACTAGACCAGCTACCTATTAGCTAGAAACAAAATCCTCAGTACTCTATCATGAATAACTTGGAAAAGTATAATACCTAGATAATGGATATATTATTTACTCTAAAATTGGTAAAAGGCGTTTTCGCTATTCTGGATCTTTTTGTCTGGGCGAGGTTAATTATCAGCTGGATTCCACATGATCCCTATAATGATATTACTCGGATTGTATATAAGGTTACTGAGCCAATGTTAAAACCAATAAGAGATATCATCCCAGCCTCGTCTTTGGGTATTGATATCTCACCATTTATTTTGCTTGTCCTATTGAATATATTTGAGTCAATGGCGCTTAGGACATTTGTCTACTAATGTTATTGGAACTCTATTTAATCATCATAAGATTCCACTAAATCATGCATAAAAATATTCTCATCTTCATCGCTGCTCTGCTTTTTTTTTCCTGCGAAAATTCGGAACAAAAGGATTATAAAACGCTGCCTGTAGAAATATTCTTGAGTGGCGGATTAGAAAGAGAGTATATGCTCTATATTCCACCATCAGCTCAAAAAAATAGTCCCCTG
>TARA_B110001454_G_scaffold177098_1_pt1 | contig 11427 bp, 10 predicted proteins | sample TARA_B110001454 | Tara Oceans TARA_B110001454 (sample SAMEA4397004) | marine metagenome | biome: Polar Biome; feature: [MES] marine water layer (ENVO:01000295) within the mesopelagic zone...; material: water (ENVO:00002006), including particulate matter (ENVO:01000060) such... | reverse complement strand
ATAATGTAGATGATGATTTAAAATCTAGTAAGAAGGATGAACCAAAAGGTAAAAAAGAAGATAAACCAAAGAAAGATAAAATGGATAAAACAGATTATTCAAGTAAAAAAGATTTTTACTTTAAAAATGATGATGACACAATAGAGAAAAAATCTATGACACTTGATGAATATGAAAAAGTGAAAGATGATTATAAAGAAACTGGATGGAGTGAAGCAGGTAAGAAACCATCACAATTACAAAAAGAATATGATTATGATGAAACCTACAAAAAATTTGAAGAAGATAACAAACCAAAAGAAGATAAATCATGGCATGAAGATAAAGATTTAGAAGACTTGATGGATATGGCAGATCTACAAGGTATATCTTACAATGAACCAACTAGTAAGATGGAAGATGATGATGTTGGAAATACCAATGAAATTGAGCCATCAGAAGAAGAAAAAGAAGAATTTAGAGATAAATTAATTGATGACTTGAACGCTGGAGTTCCAAGGAAAGAAGATGTAAGTGAAGAACAAGCAAAAGACTTTTGGAATAATTTAGATGATAATGATAAAGTCGGAGATGGGATATATGAAGATACTACCATTAAACACGAATATGACAGACTTACACCAACTGAACAAATGGCAGTAAAAGAAAGATATACAGATCAATTCAAAAGCAGAGAACAACTACATAAGGAATTTAGAGCATTAAAAGAAAAATACCCAAAAGAATATGGTATGGATGAACATTATCATGTTGACGATACTGAAAGATTACTTAGAGGTAAATCAACACGGTTAAGTTGGACTCTTAATAGTGGAAAGAAAACTAAAGATAATACAATAGTGGTAAGTGATAATACTGACTTTATTTCTGGTAAAGGAGATAGAAATCAGGATCAATATGAAGAAATATTCGAACCTACTCAAGTAGAAGGTAAAGATGGTACTTGGGAGTTTGGTGGTAGTTATACAAATGAAAAACAGATGAAACGTTTAGCTAAAATGGCAAAGAAAGACGGTACATTGACAAAAGGTAATGTTAAAACACTTATGGATGAAGCAGTTATTGATGCAGATCCATCAGAAAATAAACCAATAGCATTCAAACTTGGTGGTAAAACTTATTGGACTGCTCCAATTAATCCAAATTATGAGGCAGAAGAGGTAAAGGCAATGGAATCATATCAAACATTTATAAAAAAACAAATTAAGTCATTACAATCAAAGGCAAAAAGTGGGGAAAGTGTAGGATTATTATATGGACAAGAAGTAGAAACAGATGGAAGAAAAATAAAAGGAACATTGGCTTATGCAGGAGTATCATTAAACGATAGAATTTATCTACCAGAAGAATTAGCAAAGGGAGACGGTCTAACATTACCATTATTATTAAACCATTCTTCCATTAGTGGAGCAGAAATGGAACTTGACAGACTTGATGGAAGTATGAAATCATCTTTAGAAAACGGTCAAGACTTTAGAGTTGGAGAAGTAACATTGGAATGGATACCTGAAAAATTAACATTATATTATGAGGGTGAAGTAACAGATCCATTCTTCCAAAAAGAAATAGATGATGCTAATATGTCAGTAAGTTTGGGAATATATTATGACTCTGACTCTCCAAGCGTATGTAACGACAAGTGTTACACCGTGATTACTGGAGCAGAATTTAGAGAAGTTAGTTTAGTTTATCATGCAGGATTTCCAATAGCAACCATAGAAGAGGTTGAGTCTGGTCTTAAAAAATTGGGAGAGTCGGTATCAAAATCAAAATGTTACGAATGTGTATCATGTAAAGATGGGGGATTATTGGATGCAACTGAAAATGATATTAAGAGTTTGAAATGCCTAAATTGTGGGGATGTTAATTGGACTAGAATGAATCAGTCACTAGAAGCACAATTATTACCACAACTATATTTACCAGATATGACAATGGAAGGAATGAAAATACCAACGGTGATTATACAAAAATCCCAAGATACAGACTTTATAAGGAAATAGTGGAGTTTGGACAGAAAAAAAATTCTCAGTTGAGAGTATTGGTTTATATGGGGTAAAGTATATCATATAATCATGGTAACTAAGTTAGAAGAAATCAAAATAACCTTTGCAGAATTTCAAGAGGTTGTTAAAGAGGTAAAATTGCTACCAGAAGAAGCCCGTTTGGAAGCATTGATTTACAATCTAGATCACGAGTTTAGAATGAGAGAGTATGCAAAAAGAATGTATGGGATAGATACACTCCAAAAGTATGAAATAGAGGCTTTATAAAGAAATAGTCATAAAAAACTCGTAATATAAATGCTTAAATATATATAATTTTAACATATTAATTAGTATGCCTAGAAGAATTATATCTAGAGAAGCAAACGATACAATAGTTCCAGAGGGAAACTTACCAGCATCTAAACCAGAAGCTGGATCAAGTGATAGATCCGATGGTTCAATTTTCAATGCCCAAACTAGAAAATATGAAACTTCTGATACAGGTGACTCTTCTAAGAGATCTATTCCACAATCTGTGCAAAAAGCATCCTCAACCTCTACAGGCGAAGTAGAAACCGTAGATGGCGTTAACGTTGAAGACGTTTCACAAGGAGCTCAACTCCCTGATGATAACGAAGAAGGCGTTCATACCCAACTAGGTGGATCAGAACCAGTAGAAGGTTCAGCAGGAAGCTCAGAAACTTGGAGAACCAATGCAGACCTTAAATCTGAAAGACGAAGAACAGCAGAATATCATGCTAAAGTACAACGTGCTGAAGCTAAATCTGCACTCGAAACTGCAAAATTAAGAGTACAAGCAAAAGGTCTTCTCGCACAAGAGAAAGAATTAGATGCAAGAATTAGAAGAGCAAAAGAGACTTCTAAACCACGAGCAGTAGTTTCACCAGTCGGTGGAGTTTATGCAAGTGGAAAGAAAACAAGTGCTGTAGAAACCGAAATCTCTAAACCATCATCATGGTTAAGAGCAGTACAAAGAGAAGAAAACGTTTCACCATCTTTTGTTTGGCACATTAACAAAGAAAAGATATATGAGAACTACGGAAAACAGTTTATCAAGAAATTTGATTCTGCTGAAAACGAAGTTCACGTTCCAATTCCACAAGGAAGCGTTGGAAAAGTTAGTGGAACAGAAGCCGTATCCGGTCCTCCTACAGGAGACTTTATGCGAATTATGTCAGAACAGGTACTAGTTCTCCCAAGTGGAAAAGTAGTTACACCAATTCGACAATTCTGTGAAACAAAAGTTTTACCAACTGGAACACGAGAAGCATTCTTCTACGACTTCGGTCCTGTCAGCTTTAGTAATATTACTGAAGATGGTAGTACAACTGTTACAGAATCAAGTTCTGTAATAAGAAGTTCTGGTACTGCAACTACCCCAAGAGGTACACGCATTACAATCGGCTATACACAAACTGAGGAAAGTCCAATCGACATTGTCGCTAGTGCTAACCGTTCATTTGCTTTAGAATCTATCAATGATGAATCAGCAGAAGTTCTAACAAGAGCTTTTAATGACGATTCAGGTTCATCTGGAGATGCAACCAATAGAAAAGCAAAAGGTGGGGGAGCAAAAACTGGTAGATGGGTTGATGGAAACTTAGGAACACAAATTACTGCTGATGCAAGTGGAAACGGAAAGTTATCTTACAAAGGTTTACTTTCAGCAAAAGGAGTAATTCAAGACGAAGGTTTAGATGATTCTAACCTTATTACCTATACTTCTGGTAAAGGTATTCGTGACCTAACCTTAGATTCCGATTTGGACAATTATATCGGATTTAGTAGACCAGCCATCATTACTGAAGCTACTGTAGAAAGAATTGCAGGTACAAACCTCGTAAGAACTTCTGCATTAACTGAAACAGGTGAAGGTACAGGTACTGCAAGATCTGTTATGTTTATTCCAAACGTAGCATTCGGACTTGTTTCAGGTCGTGACCTTACAATGGAAGCTCAGAGAAGAAACGAACTTCAATCAATTTTCCTCACAGGAACGCAAAAAATTGCTGGTGTGGTTAAGAACGTTGAAGCAACCGTCAGAATCTCACATCTCTAATCAGAAAAATACTTTTTTTTCTTTTTTTTATTACACCATAATGGATATTATGATCAAATAATATACGCATATACGTATGAATCATACGCATATACGTATGAAATTCCATTGAGCTAAGGTTTTTCATGAAAATTGATAAATAAAAATTCTTATATGTAATGAATTAGTTTAACTAATATTGGCTACTTACTCAGAATATGATGTATTAAAGGTAAAAATGAGAATACCAGATGATTCATTAAAAGATGAATTATTGATTTATATGGATGAAATTGATGATTTAATTGATAATAGACTTAGAGCAAAATTGGGGGAGATTGATTCTAATGGAAATAACATTGTTTTACCATTAACAACATCAACAATACCTCAAGTAGACCAAGAAATTAAAGCCATAGCAATAGATATGGTTGAAGGCAAGTTTAGATTAAAGACAAGTGAAAAAACTTTGTTATGGGATACAGCAGTTAAATCACTTGAAAATTATCTTGAAAGACGATTTGGTTGGACAATTAATGGTTCATATCAAATTAATCCTACTTTATCTATTTCTCCAACAAGTGGAGTAGTAGGAACTACAGTAACTATTAGTGGAACACAATGGATACCAAATGCAACACTAACAATAAAGTTTGGTGGATTAGAAGTAACAACAACTCCGTCAACGGTAGTATCAGATGCATTTGGGGAATTTAGTAGTGTTACATTCCCAGTACCTAATAATAGTAAAGGTGGATTCATTATAAATGTAACTGATTATGATTCAAATACATATACAAAGAAAGATCCAAACTTACAATATAATGGTAAGAATGAGAGATTTAGAATAACATGACACTAAGTCAATCGGATATAGAAACTATACTTAAAACAGGAACTTATCCATACACATTACAATATTATAGAAGAAAACAAAAATTTCCCCTTTATCCAAGTGTTGAAGTTTTAAAAACACAACCTGATAGTACAACAACCGATATTACAAAGACTTCAACAGAGTCACAATTTGAAATTACATTATTAATAAAATTTACCCGTAGAGAAGAGGAAGAGGAAGTAGACCAAATAGTCATTGAGAATGAGATTCAACGTGTATTAAAAGTAGCAGATGTTGAACCTACTGGAAAGATATTTTTCGAGTCAGGAAGTTGGAGCAGACAACCTTTAGATGTAGAAGTTTTCGGTATGAAATCAGTTTTAAGATTTACTTACCGTAATGTTACAAGTACAAGTGGTTCAGGAATAGTTGGATCTACCTCATTACTTGAATTAAATAGTGATGGAACTCCAGTAGTAATACAATTATTGGACTATGATGTTTCTGGGGAAGGTGTGGATATACAATCACATATAGATGATACAGGTATAACACAATATGATCCAATATCGGTAAAAGAACTGGAAATAAGGGTAACGTATGAAAATACAGATTCTATAGAATCGGTTATAGAGACGGCAGGTGATAATAGAGTTGATGTTCAGGGTAAAATAACAAGAAATGGGGTTGCTAAAAATCACACATTTTTAGTAGGAAATACTACAAAAAGAGGTCAATATTCAGATGTAGAAAAGGCAACAACAACATTATACGTAACAGGAACATGGACTTAAAAGACTTTTATATCAAACCAATACTTAAGTTAGTATAATGGCTGTCTCAAATTTTAACATAGCTAGTCTTAGAGCAAGACGTTTTAAAGGATTCTTACAATTCCAAGATCCAGAAAACGTTACTGACTACCTTCGTTTAAAAGAGAGACAAAACTTAACAGTTTCATTCCAATGGAATAAAGCAGAACATTATTCGGATGATGGAACTAAAGTGTTTGATCCAAACGGATATAACCATTCATTTAATATCACAATGAAAACATCAAGTGATTTATTTGGTACTGATTATTCAGGAATAGACCTAACAGATGCTTCCACTTATGACGGCAAGACTTTATCTTATTGGATAAAGAAAAGTCAAAATTATGAGAATGTTGAGATTGTATTTGTGGCAACAATTGAGGCAGAAGGAAGTAATTCAGACAAATTCATTCATATTAAATTTACGGGTGAGATTGAAGCAATAACACCAATTACTCTACCAACTGGTGGAGCAACAAGTGAAACAACTATAAGTGGTCAAATTAAAGAAATAACAGAAGTTAAAAAGACTACAACACAATTACCACCATAGTCATGAATATTGCCCAAAGGCGTAGGAAACAACTTGAAGATTACAAGTTGCATTTGGCACATTTTAAGTCAGGTTATAACGATTTTGTAAGATTAAAGGTAACTGAATTGGCAAACAAGTTATTGATAGATCCAATTATTAATAAGATGGAACAAGAGGGTTTTTCTAGAAAGATTTGGCAAAATACAATACTTGATGAAGTAAACTTAACATCCACACAAATAAAACTAACAATACGTTCAGAATATTTTTCAGAATCAGGTTTTGATGTTGCAATAGCAAGAGAGTATGGTACTAGAACACATTTTATAAAACCAAAAGTCAAATTGGCATTATCTTGGATTAACAATGGTAAAAGATTATTTTCCAAAGGTCATTGGGTAAGTGGTATAAAATCATTAAAAATAATTCATAATACCGTTGAGTTAAATAAAAATCAATTTGCTCAAGAATTTAATGAGGAGTTTGAAAGATGGAGAACAACGATATTTGGCGACAATGCATTTGATGACTGGGATCAACTGCACGATTTATTAGAGTGATAGCCCTAATATAAATGCTTATATATATTATTCGATATTAAAAATCATGAATCTTAACGAGGAATATGTTTTAAAACAAAAGATATATTCTCAACAGAAGGAATACCGTCAAACCCCAGAGGGAAAACTTGCATTAAGAAGAGCTCAGGAAAGACAATTATTAAAAAAAATGGGAACAACCATTTGTGGAAAATGTGGGGAATGTGAGTTTGAAATATTAACTGTTTATGATGGTAAAACACTTTGTTATAATTGTAAATACCGTAGAGTCAAAGTATTAATGGAGTATGAATTATAATGCCCGTAGATGAGGATGTAAATCTAAACCAACCATTAAGTGCAGAAGATCTAAAACAATTAGATCGAGAAGCAAAATTAATGGAAAAGGCAGTAGCCAAGATGGAGAAGGAAGCGATAAAAGCAGAAAAAGCCAAACTTAAAATAGGTAAAACAGTTAAAGAAATAAATCAATTAGCCAGTCATCATTCACCAATGGGGGATACTGGAGACTTTACAGAAAGAACAACATCAGGATTCATAGGAACACCTCACGGAAGGCAAACAGGTGGAGCAATGCCATTAGGAAGACAGGGAATGACGGCAGGTGAACAAGTTGATAGATCTCCAATGGGTAGAGAAGAGGAAGACCATAAAAAATTCTTACAGGAACTAAAATTAGTACAAGCACTTCACGCAAAGGAGATGGCAGAAGCAAAGAAAGAACGTGACCATAATGAAAAAATGATTAAGGATATGAAAGGTATTCAGGGAGAGGTTTCTAAAATAGAATCAACTGGAATGGGTTTAATGCACAATCCAAGAGGATTGGCTTTAAGTAAAGTCAAAGGATTACTTGGAAAATCAGTATATGGAGCTATAGCAGTAATGGTTTTCGAGTTAGGAGAAAAAATATTCAATGATATTATGAAGGAAATTAAAGGTTTATTCAAGGCAGGAGGAATTTATGATATTAGAAAATTGGTAGTGGATGAAGTTCATTATATTAATAGTCTAGATCACATACTTAAAATGGAGGAAGGTATGATATATTTCAGTTCAAACTCTTCAGAAGTATTAAGGCAAGGACCGAGTACAAATAGTAATACCCGTGACCTTGAATTTGGACACAAACAGTTTTTAAGGTTGAATAATCAATAGTGATTGATAATGGTTGATTCAATATTATTTTATAGAGACTCCACACATAAAAAAGATGGGGTAGGTTCAACATATTATGATCCAACAGATTTACCAACAACAGGTGGAATTAATAACGGTGGATTCAAACTATCATTTACAACACCAACAAACATATTGGAAGTGGTAGACGAGGTATATACAAACAATATTATAGACATACCAGTACCAATTAGTGACGGAACTAGAAAAATAAACAAACAGGACAACGGATTATCATCATATATTTTTACAATTAACGGTGTTTTTGAGAATAATTTGAATGATTTGACAATGCTTAATACTTTGAGAAAAATGCAACAAGTTACCACAGAACACCCATTCGGTTGTTTAGGATTTTATTCACCAAATGCTCCACAATTCTCAATAGATCCAAATGCCAATGGTGCAACAAACGCAACAAAAGGTCTTACCCTAAAATCCACAAGAATAGGATTTGCTGGTCAGAAAAAGAAAAGATATGGGTTTGCCGTAACACTTTCATTTGGTGGAACACTTTGACATTTTATGAAGACTCTATTTTATTATTAGATAGAACTCAAACATTAAGGTCAAATGCCTTGGTAAATTCAGGATTGGTTATAAACGGGGATTTAAAACCGTGGAGAATACGATTAGAGTTAACTAATCAAGGTGTAAATAAAATCAATTCTGGAACACTTCATTTAAAACTTGATGATTCTCAAACATTTGTAAAAAATACACCAATACTTGTAGATGAATTTGCAAAAAACAAATATCTTATAGAATGTAAAATAACACAAGGATCAACCGATGGTAAGATATTCAGATTCCATATAAACTCATCATCAATACAAACATCAGAACAAACAGGAAGTTTACTCATATTAAACCTTATAGAATTACAATACAGATTAAAAGAATCTGTAACATCAAAAAGACATTATTTTTTAACCCCCAAACAATCATTTGATAGTAGAATAACGGAATTTAATTATGAACAATTTGGTACTGGGGTTTCAATACAATCTACTGGTACAAACTTGCCAAATACTGGAAATCTGAAACAGAATTGGCTTGTAGAATCTCCCACAATCAATCATGATTTATTAACAGATATTGTTCAAAGACTTGCAAACCCACAAGTAACAGGTGGTACTTTCAAGGATTATTATTTTGATTTTGAACCAGACACAATTGCTACAACTACAACCAAAGTTCAGGCAAACCCAGAAGGACTTTTTCCTACCGATGTTGCAGATGTTATAGACATAAACCCGTTATCAATTGATACGGCAGACTCTATGGAGGAACAGTCTGCAATTACAAACAATCAAGAATGGAAAAACCATGTAATTTTAAGAGGTCATCCACAAGGTGGATCATTACCAATGGATAGGGCAAGATTTGGTTCTGAATTATTACACGCAAGAGAAAGAGATAAATGGGATTCTTCCAAATCTTATATAATTGGTGATCAGGTAAAAATTATTTGGGATATTTCTGCAACCTCATCAAAAGTAATTAGGTACTTTGAATGTTTTAAAGATGTAACATCGTCAACTTCTCCTGATCAAGATCATCTTCATTGGATAGAAGACTTTGTCACAATACCTGAATGGGAAGCAGATGGAAGATATGATCAATTTGATATTATATATTACACATATTATAATGAAATAAGATTTTACTATGCCGTAAATAATATACATAATGCAGATATAAATACAAACAATGTTAATCCAATAACAGCAGGTAGTGGAGTATGGCAACCATTACATGGTGCAATGGATAATAGAAGTATTGTACAATGGGCAGATTATTTTTCACATTCACCTTGGACAAAAGACTTGCAAAAATTTGCAAAGAATATGGGAGCTCAAGGAACTAGTTTACCCTATAATATGGTTGGTTTGATTCCAGACTGGAATCTTACAATGGATTCAAAGGATAAACAGGATTACACGGATCAATACGAATCTGTATCTGCAAAATTGGTTACAAGTATAAATATGTTTAATATAACTGATATTGAGAAAAAATTTGACGGTCAAAGGTATCTATTAGGAGATATGTCAAGTGCAACTGCTGGTAATACTTTTTATGATGATTGGACAAGTCAAGGTTATTCAGGAAATATGAGTTATAGAATAGCAGAATATGATGCACATAGATCCAAATGGAGATTTTCAGCAAGTCCAGTAACTGGAGACAATATTGTCAATCTTGATGATGGGGCTGTTTATATGTGGAGTGGTTCATCATGGATTACAGGAAGTCTTGGAAATGAAGATAGGGGTTGGAAGTTTAATACAGGTATGGATGACAGACCAGCTCCATTTCATGCTTGTAGAAATTTGTATAAAGTAAAAGGTTCAGAAGGAACACCAAACACAGGTATTGAGGCTAGGTTCTTATGGTATCAACCACTTGATTTATCAGGTGAACATTTTGTTTCAGCAACTACAAATAGTAGAGGATCATGGTTAAGTTTCTTTTTCCCATATCCCCATGAGGCAACAAATCCATCAGATATTGGAAATCTTTACGGTGGAAATGGTTCAGGTGGAAATCCTTATTCATTCATAAACACTTTTAACTTGGATTATAATTCTTCTGGTAGGACAAACGGTTGGAATGATGGTAAAAATTCAGAAGATTTGGGAAGAATAAGTGCAATATCATTTAGATTAAAGGCAGGATTTTTCAGAGACTCTATTGACAATCAGGTTGTTGGTTCTTCACAGGTAAACGGAACTACGGATTCTGGAGAATTTGAGTTACCAATAGCAGGGTTTGATTCAGTACCAATGGTATTTTGGGCAGTTGATAAGTTTGATAGGGTATGGTTTAATAAATTTAAATTAAGAAGAAACAATCAATGGGAAATTGTAACAATACCATTCAGCAATCTTGGAGTGAAAGACACAAGTAATTTATACTTTTCACGTTGGACAGAACTTGCAAAATGGTGGGGTTATACAAGTACATTATTGGATTTCACTTTGGCAGAAAAAGAATTTACTGGTGTAAAGTTTGACTGGAGATTCCTAAAGGGATTTGGTATTTTTTATGAAGGATCATATCATGAGAAAGGATTGTATATTGGAGGAACAGATACAACAATGGATCAAATAACCCAAGGCTTAATGCAAGTTGGTGGAATGTTCTATGATGCAATGGAAAAAGTTGCACAAGGTTGGGGGGCAATTCATAGTACGGTTTCAAATATGTTAGATCCAACTTCTTCATCTGGTAAAAGTTTTCAAGTAGATGAATCCGTAAAATCAAACTATATAATCAGACAAACAACACTTGCAATTGAAGACTTGCATTTTGTAAAAGATTTAATTGTCAATTCAGATGATTCAACTGTTGTAAATGCACGAACAAGTATAGAACACATGGGTAATGAGGAAGATTATATTAATGCAAAAATTTATGCAAGGTCTATCAAGGCTAGAAAATCTTTCT
>TARA_B110001454_G_scaffold133059_1_pt1 | contig 11465 bp, 6 predicted proteins | sample TARA_B110001454 | Tara Oceans TARA_B110001454 (sample SAMEA4397004) | marine metagenome | biome: Polar Biome; feature: [MES] marine water layer (ENVO:01000295) within the mesopelagic zone...; material: water (ENVO:00002006), including particulate matter (ENVO:01000060) such as...... | reverse complement strand
ATCATTACGGCGAATAGCCGATTCACTGTGTACCGATACCGCCTTAATAGCGTGTTTAACAAAGTACTCAGCCATAAAGTCGGCGTGTTTCTTTGAAATACAAAACGCCAGCGTTCGGGTTTGTTTGTGTTCTTGCCAGTGCTTTAGCGCATGTTTCGCACGGGCCTGTGTGGCTAACTGATTGACCAGTTCTTTTTCATCAAACTTATTATTACGCCAGCTAATCTCTTGGTAGTTAACCGTGGTATCGCCAATACCGTAATAATGAAACGGTGCCAAAATGCCCTGAGTAATACCTTCAAATAAATCACTGCGATATACCAAGTTATCATCACATAACGAAAGAATATCCGACTGATCGGTGCGGTCTGGGGTGGCGGTTAACCCTAATAAATAGCGCGGGGTAAAGTGCGATAGCAGCTGTTGATAGGTTCTGGCAGACGCATGGTGAAATTCATCCACCACAATGTAATCAAAGTGATCGGCAGCAAAGCGATCTAAATGATGCTGCAAACCCAGAGTCTGGATAGAGGCAAACAACATATCCACATTAAGCTCTTTGTGCTTACCCGTATAACGGCCTACTTTGGCGGTAGGGTGAATACGAACAAACGTCGATTCTGCTTGATAAAGAATTTCTTCAAGGTGGGCCACAAACAAAATACGCTTGGCATTGACCTGTTTACTCTTTAGTTGACTTTTCTGCCACCTAGTTCGCAAGTAATACGAAAGCTACTCATTCAAAAAATGTTTCAGCTGAAACATTTTCAGACTACAGAGCCTTAGTGTGACTTTTCCCCACACAGCGACTACTCAACTTTATTTGAATTAAACAGTGTATTCGTGAAAATATTCATTTTTTTATTATTGATAAAATTATGTACGACTTCTAGAGGAGGGATATAGTAGCAATGGATAGGTGGGAATTCATCGTCAAAGAATTCACCCCCTGATTTAGACCTTAAATGGATTGCAGTATATGTTCGAATTGTTCCAGGAAATATAAAAACATTTTTAACATCGGTAACTTTACCTGTAGATAAAAGTGCTTTTTCATAAAAAAATTGCTTTACAATATCACTCCAGCCTGGCGCATTAACAACGTTAGTTGATTCATAGTACTTAGCATCAACAACAACTACATCGGACTCTCTCCGAAGAACAGTATCGGTCTTCATCCCATTACGAAAAGCATTCTCAAAACTCCCATCCGCTTTTTGATAAGCTGGAGCAGGCAATGCTTTATTAACATTTACCCAAGTATCTGCTAACACTTTAGATAACATATACTCCCAAGCAAAATGGAATTTTTTTAAGCCTATAATCATATTAGAGTCGGCACTACCTGATACCTTTTCTAAATAGCTTATCAATAACCTCACTAGATTTACATCATTGTCAGAATACAGAAGAGGTAATTCACGTTTCAATATAGAAAGCATATATTGACTCTTACCACGGGGGAGCATTACCTCATCCAATTCGGGTGCTACTCGCCTTAACTTCCCCGTCATTATCCAAGAAAATTTTTCATCTATCTCTCTTAGTATGTAAGCCTGTATTCGTGCAACTTCGCAATCAGAAAAATAACGACGTTTTGACGACACAACATCCAAATAAAGTGGCCGCCCTGAACGATCCGGATAAGCAACACTCGACGCTATTGTAGCCCTCCAATCCGGCTTACCTGAATTTAGGGCCTTCGCCTGTTTTCTACGAGTATAAAGCCCCCTTTCCTGATATGTTTTTAATAGTTCCATAACAATATCAAGTTGTGATCCGCCTTCGAAGCCCACATCAGAATCAGTTAAATTCACAGCTGTCTTTGACGCCTTACCATAAAGATTAACTGCACGCATTAACTCAGAAGCGGCATAAATCTTTTCCGATTCACTTAGAGAGTTGATACTAATGGAGCGTGGTAGAAATATAAACAACTGCGAAGATTTTACTAATAGCCCACAAAAAGAAACCTTCGGTATTTTTCCATGTAAAATAAGCCCCAGTGACTTCAACTCATCAACTAGGCTGGCATCAATATCTGAGATATTCTGGCGATCATTAAAGAACTTTAGAGAAGACAAGTGGCTACTCTTCTCTATTATTCTGAACTATATATTCAGGCTTTGGCTCAGCTACAAGCGACAAATTCTTCACACCAGAAATCTTCATGAATTTATCAAGCAGTACTTCGCTAAATATTAATTCACCTGTATTAAATTTTTGCACAAGCTGACCATAATTTCTAATATTGCTTTTATCAAATACAGCGCCCTGTAGTCCATGACGTAGCACATCATCCCATAGATACATGAACAATTTACCTGTAAGTACACTGTTAACCGAATCTTCAGCCAGTTCTTCACTACTTAAAAACCAAGGGCCTAAATGGCGATCTTCAGGAATTCCTTGATCTGCTAGACACTCATTTGTACAAATAGCAAAATCTTTCCAATTAATTGTTAAGGGTTCTTTATCAGAATCTAAAATTGTAAATGAGCCACTTGCACAAGTAGAAAAATCAATAGCTTTATACTCAAACCTCCACCTCCTCTTAAATGCAGTATCCATAGGCATAACAGCTTGGTCACTACTATTCATTGTTGCGTATATAGATAAATTCGAAGGTAATTTTAACTGTCCATCAACAATTACTGATGGCGCATTTATAGTTAAATAAGAAAGCATATCAGGGTCATTAATATCAACACCATAACGACTACTACCATTAGATTCACGATCAAGAAGCTGAAATATTTCACCAAACACGGCTGCTGAAGAGGCTCTATTAATTTCTTCAATTACTAGGTAACAATGCTCTTGGGGATTTTCATCAGCAACTTTGAGAACCTTACAAAATGGCCCTTCCCTAAATTTATACTCAACCTCAGAACCATTCATAGATGGTTTTAAACAACCAACAAAGTCACTGTATTGAGTCTCAGGGTGAAAAACAGTAGAAACATGATTGGCTGTTTTTACTATTTCATCAATGGCATAACTTTTTCCGGTACCGGGGGCACCATAATATATTATATTTGATGCTCCCTTAGCATGAAGCTTATTAAGGGTTTTTTGTGTACTAATTTTTAATAATCTATATTCACCTTCCTTAAACTCAAGGAAGTATTCTGGAAATTTTAATTCAAAAAATGACTTAAGGTTATCAAAAGAAAGACTGTAGTCACCCGAACCATTCCATTGTGAAGTAAAATAATAGTAACCATTATCATTTGAAAAAACAGGAGTATCAAAAAATCTAGATGCACCAGATGAAGTCAAAGTTGATTTATCTTGCAGGCTTTCAAACACACCGATCAAGCGTTTAAAAGGCCCAAAGTCTTTAGTTAAAAAAGTTGCATCACCAACTTTAGCTTCTCTAGAATCACCTTCTAAGACAACTTCATTCCAACTTCCTTCATAAAAAGTTTTAAAAATTTTAAGAGCAAAGTCACGAATCGAAGTATCACTTATGATAATTATTTCTGCTTCGAAGAGGTTTTCTAAAATAATTGAAAGGAGTTCATCATACACACTTTGGTTAGCACAAAGATCGTAAACTAAGCGACCATAAATGCTAGATGATGAATCGGGTATATTTATTCCTTTCAATATTACGGAGCCAAAACAATCCTTAGTCCCCCTAGCCACACCTTTATCATTTATCAGCCGCTTAGAGCCTAAGCGATATTCTGAAGCATCTTTATCTAAAAACCTTGAAAAAAGTGAAATGTCATTCTCATCCTTAAATAGATTTAACATTTCAGGGGCAGTCTTTATCGCATTAGAAATATAGCTAGCATCACCTACTAATTTTTTTGCATGCTGCCTTATTCGATCAAATATTTCAGAATATTTATAAAGTTCTATTGCAAGTTCATGCATTTGATAGGAAAACAAAAAATATCTATTTGGTATTAGAGCAAATTTAGCTGGCTTGCCTACAGACGCTTTATCCGTAATAGCGTATGAAGTGTAATCATTAAGCTCATACCCTAGCGCACTCAAAGGGTCTTTAAGTTGTGATATTAATTGTGACGGTAGCTTAAAATCACTAAGTCCATCTTCATCAACAACAATGCCTTTTAGCTGGGTTAAATCACGTAACATAAAAGAATCCTATCCTAACTACGTATTAATAATATCGAAAGAGAACAAACCAAATTGCCACACTATATTACTCAAGCACGATTGACTGTTCAAATACACAGTGCTATTCTCCAGGGCAATAACCGGATAAGTATGGCCAAACAATGAATATAACTAAAGAGTCTAATAATATAGCCTCACTGATAAAAAGTACACGCGAAAAGTTAGGCCTAGGCCGTACAGAATTTGCAAATTTATTGGGCATGAACTCTACTGGCGAAAGAACAGTAAGAGGCTGGGAAACTGGTGAACACAAGCCAACGAAAGGCAAAATCGATGCAATCAATAATCTTGAAGAACAATTAAACGACATCCGAGCCAAAGCACCGTTTAAATACGATGACAGCACCCCTGCTGAATTCAAGTTTATAGACCTATTTGCAGGTATTGGTGGTATCAGACAACCATTCCAAGAGTTGGGTGGTGAGTGTGTTCTCACATCCGAGTGGGATAAGTTTGCGCAAAAGACATATGTGGCAAATTATGGTGAAGTCCCTAATGGTGATATAACGAACATAAAATCCAAAGATGTACCCGACCACGATGTATTATTAGCAGGCTTTCCCTGCCAATCGTTCTCTCAAGCAGGTTTAAAGCAAGGTTTCGATGATACGCGCGGTACAATGTTTTTTGAGGTGCAGCGAATTCTTGCTGAAAAGCGCCCAAAAGCATTCTTGTTGGAAAACGTCAAACAGCTTAAAGGCCATAATAAAGGTAGAACTTTAGAAACTATTTTGGCAATCCTTCGCGGTGAGCATAAGCAAGATATTCCATCAGATATCCCAATGTCAGATGAAGCTAGAAAAGCATTATCGCAAAAGTTAAATTACCACACAGAATTCAGAGTTCTAAGAGCAGGTGACTTTGGCGCACCTCAAAATCGTGAACGTATTTTTATCGTTGGATTTGATAAAGATTACTATGGTAAAGATGCTGATTTCAATGAATTATTTGATTGGCCTACCCCACCGAAAACAAAAACTAGATTAGGTAAAATCCTACAAACGCCCAAGCAACTGGCTAAGCTTGATGACAGGTATACTATTTCTGACAAGTTGTGGGCTGGGCACAAAAAACGTAAAGCTGAACACTTACTTAAAGGCAATGGCTTCGGCTACTCTCTATTTAATCATGATAGTGAATACGTTAATACTATCAGTGCTAGGTATTATAAAGACGGGTCAGAGGTCCTAATCGATCAATCTGAAATTGGACGCAACCCACGCTTACTCACGCCACGTGAATGCGCGCGCCTACAAGGCTTTCCTGACAAGTTCATTGTGGACGCCGTATCACATGGCCAGATATACAAACAATTTGGAAACTCAGTCTGTATCAATGTAATTAGGGCTGTTGCTGAAAGTATGAGAGATACAATGGTGAGTGCAGAAAATGTTAAGGTTAGAACTCAGCAGTAGGCTGATCTTTGGCTTGCTGATTTAACGCTTCAATAATAGGAAGGTCGCAGGTGCCCACTTTAAGCTATCTAGCTCTTCAATAGGCAACCAACGAATCTCATCATGATCTATTAGCTGAAACTCACCCGAGACGTGTTTTACCTTGTAGGCTAAAAGACGAATGCGTTTATCACCATAATCAAAGATGGAGTTTCACCAGCCTCTACTTGCCACAGGGGTATTCCCTGTGGCAAGTAGAGGCTTTGCTTTTGCTCTCTTATCTGATAGATAAGCTATTCTTAACAACAATGTTCGCTGCAGACACATTAATCATGTAACGCTAGCATTAGACCTTCAACTTTTTCTGTAAGTCCATCATTGTCTGTCCTTGTACAGAAACATTCAGGATGCTTGATATTTTTTGTTTATCTTTATAATCAACAGGAAACATATAAGCATGCTGAACAACGATCTCCTTTAACATTCTCTCGCACACTGGATTGGTATTAAATTCGTGGCTAATCTTACTTAACTTCTTAAAATTAAGTTGTTTTTTAAACTGTAACGCTATTGCCTGATTTATCAATTTAATAGCAGGTGTAGGGGTCTTATCTTCGAGCTCATTATATATTTCATAAGCATCTTTTGAGCCTATTGCGGTTGATATCTTTTTCAACACGCCATAGATAATTCCATAGGTCAATTTTAAAAATGCATCTCTAGCTTCTTTCTCTAAGTCATCATTATCAACATCAACATTATCAATTAGCATATGCTGTATCGTTTTTATCACTTCTTCTTTCGACACGTCCGAAATTTCAATAAAATATTGAAGAAATCTCAACCCCGTATGTGTTGAAAATTCAATCATTTGAAAAAGCATCTCTTTATTTAAAGATGCATGCCGATTTCTTACTATTTGACCGACAATTTCAATTCCTTTAAACACTTTATTAATTTTCACAAGAAAATCATTCGATTCAAATTTACCCTCTTCATCAGAACCCTCTATCCTTTCTAAGTCATCAATCAACTCATTTCGCTTATTCCTTTCACGACTTACCTCCTTCTCCCTAAGAATTAAATCAGGTATTTCAGCTATAAAATCATCCATGAACGACAAAGAACTAGAGGACAACTCCGCCTCTTTTTGCTCATCAAACAATTCCATTAGACATAACTGCAACTCATCGAGAATCCAGCTTTCTTTTGTATGATGCGATATGAAAATAATTATATTTGCCGCTTCCTCTCTATGAAGGTCAGATAATAGCTCCCTAATTTCTTCTTTGAAAACAGCATCCAGATTAAATGATTCTGCAATTTTCTTTGCAACAAAAAAGTAATATACATATTTGTATTTAAAAGACACGATACCTTCGTCATCTAGTAAGATACCATTTGAAAGTATCTTATTTATAACTACTGAATCCTCAATACCAAGTACATATTTTTCTCGGTATTTACCGAAAAAGTATGTAAGCCCAGTTTTATTCAACCCCTGCTTATTTTTATATATTTCCCAAGATAACTCAGTTAATATATTTAAATACAAATCAATCTCTGAAGCTTTTATTTTAGCCTTTTCCAAAGCTTGATATACTAAATACTGATAACAGTGTCCATATGATGTCAACTCTAAATTTTGAGGTGTATACGCTTCAAACATCTGCAGCATAGTTAAGATAAATATCGGTTTAGCAGGCACTACATTCCCTCTAACCATTGAATCTAATCTAAGCTTTATCTCATCAGCCTCTTTATAAAGCTCTTTATCATCTATCTGCTCTGACACCCCCAATGAAACCCACTTTTCTATAACTTCAGATCTTTTTAAATTACCTAATGGTAAAATTTCACAAAAATCATATTCTAAAAAACCATCCAACTCAGGGGCTATATACTGAAATGAGTCGTGAGCAAGACATACAACCTTATTAAATTTATCATTTATAGATTCAAGAAGTTTATTTAAGTGTTTTTGATTTAATTTAATTTTTGAAAAATTATCGATCAGAAGAACATTACAAGTATCAACCTCACCTCCATATTGCTCCAACACTCCTTTGCAAACAAGATTTTCAATGTCCGATGATTTAATGCATTCTCCGTCAATATATACTGGCAACAAGCCCTTACCATATAATTCAGAATAATAGTGTTTAATAAGTGATGTCTTACCAGATTGATCATCGCCAAAAATAATTAAATTGCTTTCATTATCTAATTTTTCAATAGCATCTACAGGTTTAACAAGCTCATCAGAATTTGATATTAGATTTTTAACATGTGGAGCTACATATACATCAGCAAACTGAACTTTAGTAACATTTCTATGTGATAGCTGTACTTCAGTATCATTAAGCCAATCTAGAAACTCCATCCTTATACCTCCACATAATAACTGGGGTTTTATCTCAACTAGAGAGGTCTTTTTTTTTAGCTCAGTTAAAGTAGTTCTAATCCCATTAACCACATCATTCCATGCTTCATCAGAGTCATCCCATTTTTTAATTGGCTTCGCTTCTGCTGGCAATGCTTGTAATTTCGAGAATGGAGCACTCTTCCAGTCACATACTCTCAATAAGATTGGTATTACTGCTGCAGTTCCTTCATTATGTTTTTCGATAGCTCTAGCAACTTCAATATCAAAGCAATAGTCTGAACTAATAAAATCAGGACTAATCAATAATAAGATAATTTCCGCAACTTCTAATGAATTAGAAATTTCCTCACACCATTCCTCTCCTGGGACTATTTTTCTATCATCCCAAGTTTCTATCTCACCATTTCGTTTCATTAACGATAAGTGAGTATTTAACTCCTTACGAAATTGTTCATCTACATGCGAATAACTGATAAATACTTTCATTCATAAATCCATTTTTTATTAATATTCTATAGGGCTTAATAACGCCAACTACAACTAATTCCTCAGAATTTTCTTTTATTTCAATCGGCGAATACCCATAAGCATTAGTTTCCGGCTTAAGTACGCGATGCGCTGATTAACCAACACACCATCTTCTTCTATTTTTTCACTGTGATACGTTTTAACTGTGTAGGTGCCACCATGATCTGGATCTTCAATGTCACAGTGCTCTACTAATACATTTTTGCCATTACGGCTGCCGCTGGGATTGGCTTTAAACAAACACCAAGAACCGTTGATGATTCGTTTGTTCATGGACTCGCCCACTACGCGGGTAACGAACATGCCTTTCGTGGTATTGATGTGTTCTGGTAGCTGAACCCATTCGCTTTCTTCCGGGTTGCCCACATTTTCTAAATCCTGCCGATCACTGAAGCCGTCTGCGGCGATTAGTGCTGCTTCGGGTTCTTTTTTTAATCGACCACGAATACCGCTGAGTGCTTTGTCTCTTGATGGGTGCTCTAGGGGTTGACAGGTGTGCATGCAGCCTATTTGTTCGACTGAATTTTCTGCGATTAACCACAGGCTGCCGTCATCGGTTATAGCGTCGCGCGCTTTCATGTTGTGCAGGTAGGCACAGAGTAAGAGTGCTATGGACTCGTTACGCACGGTTTCGCTGTAGTCTTGTATCAGGGCGGCAATGGCATTTGAACGTACATCGTTAACGAATTGCTGCTTGGTGGCTGAGTAGACGATCATCATTCCTTGATACCTATTCTCTATAGATTTTTTGTACGTACTGCTTAATCCGTAGAGTTTTGTCCATAACGTTTGTCCGTGAATACGAACAATGCCCTAATCTGGCTATTTTTTCAAGTTAGTGATCTTTTTGTAAATTCTAGCGAGTTATTCAAATGCCTTGTTCTAAGCAGGCTGTAGCCATGTTGTGATATGGTTTAGGCTTCGTTCATTGTTAGTGGTTTGCTATGGCTGTTTCGCGTACTTCTGTTTCTCAGAAGCGTTTGTTTTCTCGTTATATTGAAGATCTTCCACCTGGTAAGCTCACTTGGATAGGGTTGCGCCCTGAGCGTCAAGCTGAGGTGGTCGAGGTCAATTCTGTTCAGGCCATTGCTGGGTCGGGTTTAGACGGTGATCACCGCTTTGAAAATACGCTGGGGTCTGGGCGTCAGGTGACGTTGATGAGTGAGGAGTATATTGGCCAGATTGCGCATTTTTTGTCGCTTAGCCGTTCAAATACCAACATGCTTCTTCAGCATTCGGTTCATCCTAAGTTATTACGCCGTAATTTGGTGATTAAGGGAATGAATTTAGAGGCGCTGCGTTATCAGCAGTTTTCAATTGGTGGGGCTATTTTTGAAGCGGGTGCGTTGTGTCATCCGTGTTTGCGTATGGAAGAGCTGCTAGGAAAAGGTGGCATTGCGGCGATGATGGGCCATGGTGGCTTGTGTTTAAAGGTTGTGCAGTCGGGCAAAATTTCTGTGGGTGATACTGTGTGTTTGCATCACCCGCAGCAAGGGTTGTTTTGAGCTTAAGCTGAGTGAATTATTGGCTCAGTACTTTAAAACTTAATGTTTGCTGATTGCCTTCTTCATCAACGACTAACAATTCATGCTTGCCTAAACTTGGGCTCATTTCCATTTGGTGTATTTGCTGCGTTTTGCCGAGGTATTCTTGATCGAGGTACCAGTAAACTATCGAGCCAGCATATTGATGCGCGAGTTCGCTGATCATATTGGTGCGGTTGCCGCTGAGTGTTATCGGTAAATACACTTGGGTATTTTTGTGTGGATAAATAAATGATATTGGGCTTTGTGCTGTCATAAAGTTTAAGCAGTCAGCTCGCCAATTGGGCATGGCTTTGTATTCGCTGTGTTTTTTTTGATAATAAAAAGCGATGTGCGGTGGCAAGGTAAACCAATTCTGTGAATGTATTTTATGGACGGCTTCGCAAGCGGATGATACTCGGTGATAACGTTGGACATCGGTATGAATACGAACGTGGTAAGGCGATACGGTGCTGTAGGTTGAGGCCAATGGTAAGTCTGCAATTATGCTGTCGCAATACGGTGTGGCGAGGAAGCCGTCATTTTTACAAACCCGTACTTGGCGCAGGTCGAATTCAGGTTTTTTAAACCAATGCGTTTTAGGCAATAGGTTAAATAATTCGAATAATAATGGCGCGGCGGCTTGAGTGCCCGTAAGCCCTGGAACGCTGCCGCCTTCGGCATTCCCTGTCCAAACGCCAATGGTATATTCAGCGGTTGTGCCAATCGCCCAGCCGTCTCGAAAGCCGTAGCTTGTGCCTGTTTTCCACGCGACTTGGCGACTGTTGGTAAATTGTCGCCAGCGGTTTTCATTGCCGGGGCGGCTGACGTCTAATAACGCTTGTAGGGTTAACCAAGCCGATCCTGCGGTTAAACTTGAAATGCTTTTTTGCTTTTCTTGCTTTAGAAAAATTGTAGGTAAACGGCTGATCGGTTGCGCAGGTAAGTTTTGTGCAATGCGCGCAAGCTGCATATAAAGATGGGTCATTTCCCAAAGCGTGCCTTCTGCGCCACCGAGTATTAGGGGTAACCCGTAACCTTCAGCGCTGCGGTGTAAGGTGCTAATACCGTGTTGTTTTAAGAAATCATAAAACGGTTTTATGCCGTATTGTTTTAGCATGTTTACCGCAGGAATATTCAGCGATTGCGCGAGGGCTTTTTTCGCCCGTACGACGCCGCGATAATCCAGGTCGTAGTTTTCTGGTTGATAGCCTTTAAATTTTATTGGTATGTCTTCTACCAATTGCAGTGGGGTTATTTCTCCTTGCTGCAACATGGTGGCGTATAACAAGGGTTTTAAAATACTGCCGGTACTGCGCGAGCGGTGTAATAAATCGATGCCTTTGCCCGAATGAGGAACATGGCTAAAACCCGAATTGCCAATATAGGCGACGGGTAACCCGGTTTTATTGTCCATTATCACCGCGGCTAGATGGGTGATTTGCGCGTTTAATAATCGTTGGGCGTAATGATCTACTACGT
>TARA_B110001454_G_scaffold110275_1_pt1 | contig 11476 bp, 5 predicted proteins | sample TARA_B110001454 | Tara Oceans TARA_B110001454 (sample SAMEA4397004) | marine metagenome | biome: Polar Biome; feature: [MES] marine water layer (ENVO:01000295) within the mesopelagic zone...; material: water (ENVO:00002006), including particulate matter (ENVO:01000060) such as...... | reverse complement strand
CGAAACGATTGATATATTAGACTGGCAATCCGCTAAAAAACCTAAAACCCTGCCTGTTGTATTTAGTAAACAAGAAGCCAATCAAGTTATTGCTCATTTAACAGGCTCCCCTCTTTTGTCAGCCCTTTTGATGTACGGTGCAGGTTTGAGGTTGCAAGAAACTTTACGACTTAGGGTTAAAGATGTGGATTTTGGCAGAAAAGAAATTACAGTTCGGCAAGGTAAAGGAAATAAAGATCGATTAACTATGTTGCCAGAGAGAGCGATTGCCCCGCTTCATTCTCATATTGAAGAATGTCATCGTTTACATCAGAAAGCACTTGCCGAGAATATTTACTTTGTGCATTTACCAGGCGCTTTAGCCAAAAAATACCCGAATGCGAGCAAGGAACTTGCCTGGCAATATATTTTTGCCAGCGAGACATTAAGCAGAGATCCAAGATCAGGAAATATGGGGCGCCATCATTTAGTCCCAAGAACGATTCAGCGTGGCGTAAAAGAAGCAATTAAGAAATCGGGGATTTTAAAACACGCCAGCTGCCATACTTTTAGGCATTCGTTTGCGACGCATTTATTAGAAAGTGGTTACGATATTCGAACCGTGCAGGAATTGTTAGGCCATGCCGATGTAAATACAACAATGATTTACACCCACGTTTTGAATAAAGGTGGCCGGGGTGTGATCAGTCCTGCGGATGGTTAATACAGCTCTTATAATAAATTCAGATTAAATTACACTTTTGAAATCAAGTCTAACTTATTCAAGGCTGCATCAAATACACGCTGCGGTGCAATCGAACGGTAGCACGGTGGTTGTGCTGGGTTGCCATCATTGCGGTCTGGGTGATCGCATTGTTTATTTAAACACGGTGCGCACGATAGGTTACTGCTTAGCACGTCTACTTTTGGCCCTAATACTCCGGTCAGTACGGCGTCGGTTGCGCCATAAATGGCGACAGAGGGTACTTCTAACGCGGCGACTACGTGTGATAATCCGGTATCAACGCCCACTACGGCTTGTGCGTGTGCAAGGTAGGCGTTTAAGGCATTAAGGCCCATTTTAGGCAGTACTTCTACGCCATCTACTCGGCTGGCAATACGTTCTGCGCGGGATTTTTCTTCGTCATTCCCCCAAGGCAATAACACCTTTCGGCCAGAGGCCACGACTAACTTGGCCAATTCAACCCAGTAGGTTTCTGGCCACAGTTTGGTATCCCAAGTTGTGCCGTGTAAAAACAGCCAATAGTCACCTTGATAGTTTTCGTCGTTACCCACTTTAAATTCTGGGCGCGGCCAGCGACTGCGGTCGATGCCATAAGAGAAGGTATCTGGAATGGTGTAGTCTAAAACTTGTGATAATAGCTGGCGAACTCGTGGAATGGCGTGCTGACCTTTCGCGACCGATTGCGGATGCTGATAGGCCATTGCCGCTAAGGGTTCACGACAGCTTTGTTTGTCTAGGCCATAGCGCGGGCCTTTTGCCATACGCGTGACTACTGCACTTTTAATAAGGCATTGAGCGTCTAATACAATATCGTATTCAGTACTGCGAAGGTCTTGATAGAAGGCTTTCATTTCAGCGCGAACATCAGAGTTTGAAAGGTTTTTGCGCCAGCGACGCCAAGCAATGGGAATAACTTTTTTTACTGCGGGGTGCCAGTTGGGAATATCGGCAAAAGCCTCTTCCACCAGCCAATGAATTTCTAAATTAGGGACTTGCTGATAAGCATCTTGCACTGCAGGAAGTGCATGAAACACATCCCCTAAAGAGGACATTTTTACCAACAATACTTTCATTACAGCACTCACACTCTACAGCTAATATTAAAGCCGACCTTTATACCACGGTCGGCTTATTCAGTCACTTAGCCCATAACTTTGCGTTTAATCGCACGACTAATAAAGCGTACTTTTTCAGACAGTTCAAAACGCTGCAAATTGGTTTTTACAATGCCTTGTGTGAATCGAGTCTTTTTCGAATAATCGATATTAATATCTAAGATCACCGAGATGCCCTGCTGGCTGAATTTAAAAGCCGCTTGCAAGCTATCGTATATTTCTTCGTTGGTATTAATCCGAATGTATTCGCAGCCTGTCGCCATGGCAACGCCTTCAACTTTGTAGCGTCCCAATTTAGTACAGGTTTTCCGATTATAAGGAACCGATTGAGCCTGCGCGATTTGTGCGAGTTCACCGTCATTAAAGACCGAAATAATCAAGCCCAGCTCATTGTTCGTGGCGGTGACCAGTTCCATGCAAGTCATCAGAAATGCGCCATCCCCTACGATGCCAACCACTTGTTTTGCGGAGTTCGCTAGCTTGGTGCCAATCGCCGCAGGTACACAATAACCCATGCAGTTAAAATCGGTTGGCGAGATAAAGTGCTTTGATGAATGCACAGGCATCAGTTCAGCGGCTAAGAAGGTATGGTTACCATCATCAACCACTAAAAAGTCATCATCTTCCATTTCTTCACGCAGTTGCTTAAAGAAGCGCGCAGGGTTCACCTTGTCTTTCGTATTATGTGCGAACCATTCTTGTAGGTATTTTTCTTTCTCGGCGGCTATTTTCGCTGCAACACTATTTCGCTGTTTTTCTCTTTCTTCTTTGGTTCTTTCTTTAATAGTTGCCGTTTCAGCTTCAATTCGTTCTTTCAGCGCTTCAATTATTAACAGTAGAATGTCTTTTGCGTCGCCTTGAATCGCGGTTTGAGCAGGATAGTTCGCGCTAAAAACACCGGAGTTAATGTCGATATGAATTAACTTTTCAGGCACTTCCATGCCAAAAGAACCCGTTGGAATTTCACTAAAACGCGTTCCACAAGCGAGTACACAATCAACCTGCTTAAAGGCCTGTTCTGCCGCGGGTACTGAATAAGCACCAAATCCCATTCCGACATGCAGCGGGTGATTCCCTGGAAATACACTCAACCCTTGCAAGGTGGTTGAAACCGGAGCCGCTAGCAGTTCTGCTAACAGTTTTGCTTCCTCAGTCGCTTCTTTACAGCCCCAACCTAAAAACAAACCGACTTGCTTGCTGCTTAATAAGGTATCAACGGCTTGCGAAACCGCTTTCTCTTGCAAAAGCTGCTGTTGCTGAGCGGCCTCTTCATTAAGCGAAGACGGAAGAGCGCTACCTTGCAAGCAGTATTCAGCATACGTCATTGGGGCTGGGCATTCTGCTTTAAACAGAGCGATATTCACTGGAATCTCTACAAATACAGGGCCAGGCTCGCCCGCCATCGCGATGTCATAGGCACGATACAAGGTACTGATAATATCGGCCTGCACTTCGACTTTAAACGTTGCCTTGGTAATGGGTTTTAAAACGCCGTGCTGATCCATATCGTGCAATTGGTATTTCATGCCGTCGGTTCTTACACCACCCGAGATTACCAACATAGGAATACCATCAAGGTGCGCTTCGGCAATACCACTGGCGGCATGAGTAATACCCGCTGCTGGAACGACTAATAACGTTCCAATCGAATCCGATGTGCGACTCATCGCATCGGCCATAAAAGCAGCGCCCCCTTCATGGGTGACCAATAAAGGAGTAATGCTTTCCGATTTATTGAGCTCATCATAAATTTCAGTATTGTGCACGCCAGGAATCCCCAACGTATGGCGAATCCCTAACTGCTCTAATGCGTATCGAACTAACCAAGCGCCTGATTTTTTCATCGTAATAATCCCATCGTGCTAATCGTGCTTTCACGCATCAATAACTGAGCTTTCCCTTGCATTATTAATTGCTTAGTATTCACAAGCAAGACCCCCAAATTACTGGTTAGTGATTTTTAGGCACCAATATTATTCTGAAAAAATGCGTCGCAGTACCTTTAAACTAAGCGCACTATATTGCATTATTACTGGCTAAGTTTATGGCCTTACCGATAAGTAAAGCCATAAGTAAGGCCATTTGAGCCAGCCATGACACTATTTTTTCGGTTTTCGCTCTGCGGGGGCAGTTTAATTTTCAAGAAGCTGTAAAAAATGACATACTCAATGCTTATGTATATGCGCACAAATTGACATCAGACACTGCATAGCCATAAACAATAACAATTAAATATTACTGGACAGTAGCCAGTATGAACGGATGAAGATCGAATGACTAAAATACTCATCGACCAACAACAAAATACAGTAAACATGAACAACGATAAAGGCATCGATAAGCTCTATATAATTGCCGAGCAACTCGCCGAAGATTTTTCATTATTTCCAAATATCGACGATGACTCCATCAACAAGCATGTAAAAGGCTTGGTTAGCGACAAGAACTGTAAGCGCCAACGTGAAAACCTACGCAATCTCGATATTGATAGCTACATTGAAAAAGTCGTCACTCCTAGTGAAAACAGCGCTCGCATGTCGAGTAAGACTCTGGTTAATAATCTAGCCCATAAAATTTTAACCGAAGTTGATGACGGCCCTCTTTATGTCGCCGAAGTTGAATTAGATTTTGGCAGTTTCTTCCGTCGCATTGGTTTTATTTGTCAAAACCGTGAACACAATAACGGTGCTTGGTTACCCAAGCACCACTTGCTAGCCGCTAAGCATGCCCATAATTTCGCCAAGCACTCGGTGCCGGTTGTTACACTAATCGATACTCCTGGAGCCGATGCGGGTGAAGAAGCAAACGCTGAGAATCAAGCACACTCTATTTCTCACCTAATTACAGAAATGGCCAACCTTGATGTCCCTACGCTGGGCATTATTTGGGGCGCGGGTTATTCCGGTGGTGCGATTCCATTGGCAACCTCTAACTTATTGCTTTCGGTTCGTGATGGTATTTTCAATACGATTCAACCTCAAGGTTTAGCAAGCATTGCCCGTAAGTACAACTTGAGCTGGCAAGAATGTGCAAAATTCGTAGGCGTTTCAGCTTTTGAATTACAAGACATTGGTGTGATTGATGGCATCATCGATTACGCGCCTAGCGATGGCATTGAAAAGCAAGGCAACTTATTACGTGCAATTATCTCCGGTATTCAATCAATCGAGTCTGGCGCCGCTGAATTTGCACGCACCAACCCTTATTTGCTTGAGCACTATCAACGCAGTGTTACACGCTTTTTATCGCCTTCCGAAAAACTGGATGAAATGCAACGCCAGTCCAGCTTCTATCTAGCGCACAACCCAACCGAGCACGTTAACGTTTTTGGTCTAACCTATCGCTATTTACGTTATTTAACGCTGCGCCGTCGTATTCACTCTAAAACATTAGAGAACTATGGCCGCTTGGCGGAAAAAGAGATTCCACAAGGTGATTTAAGTCAGCGTTTAGAAAAAGCCGCGCAACGTAAATTCCAAAACTGGATGCAAGCACCTGAAAAGATTGTTTACGACGAAACTCTGCACAAATCTTGGAAGAACTTTTGGAGCAAGTTTGAAGATCGTGATGGCGAACGTAATACCATCTTTAAAATGTTCTTGGGCGAGCCAAAAGATAACTATTTAAAAGCAAAACAAGAGCTTTGCTTTAACCTTGGTCTGTATTTATTCAATCGTTGGAAAGCCGATGCGAATAAAAACTTCCAAGGGTTAATGGCTTATATGGAAGATTATAAGCAAAACCGATTTTTACTGCGTGCTGATGACATTTTAGATCCTTCGGCTATCGCTGAATTTATATTTAAAAATGAACACCCGCTAGCAGGGCTTGTGCTAACAACCATCAGCCATGAAAGCCAGCAGAAAATCAACGTTGCGATGCAGAAAGAGCAAAGTAAAGGCGAATTAAACCAGTTGATTGCTGCCGCTTTGAATACCGTTTTACGCGGCGATGCGATTAGCGAAGAAATTTGCACCGAACTGAAACTTTCAGAAAAAACACAAGCGCTAGCAAACAGCTTGGCGAATGTAACGGTTGAAGCCAATCGACGTATTTTTGAAGAAGCACTTGCGCCTTACATTCAGTTTAAGCAAGAAAGCATTCAGAATCCTGCGCACCCTGACATCACCATTCTAGATGCGATTTTGCACGACGAATTACGGGGCGATTTTATTCAGGTTTGCCAAAATATGCTGGTATTTGGTGAGCTATACGATCACGTTATTCATAACCTGCCAACCGTCGCGAAAGAAGCCAACGTTGACCGCTCGCTTTCTCGCGACTCTGTACGCGCCTTATTATTAAACTCGTTAGCGCAAGCGACTGAGGGTGATAGCTATACGCCGCAGCAACGCGAATCATTTGATCATTGGTTGAGCTATTTCAGTAAAAGCAATCAACGTGGCAACTTCTTAAAATCGGTTGAAGAGTGGAAGAAGTTAGCCTTCCCACAATTGTCTGATACGTTATTTGTAATTATTACTTTCTTCTTCGAAAAACTGCTGCATGAATATCAAGAAGCAGAGCAAGAAGGAAAATCTTATAACGGCCGCATCAACCCTGTCAGCATTGGGCGTCGCAAAGATTTCTGGAATCGCCTAACCATGGCGTATCACGATTTATTAATCCAACGCGTGTTGGATGATGTAAAGCGTGAGAAGAAAACCAGCGCTCCAATGCTGATTGAAAAATTCTTCACCAACTTTGAAGAAATTAATGCCAACCTATTATCATCCGATCCGGTTCACTTCCCTGGTTTCCGTAACTCAATAGAGCAAGCACTAAACAAGGGCATTACCCCCTGCGGTGTCGTCACTGGTTTTGGCAACTTGTGCATTGATGGTGAAGAAAAACGCGTGGGCGCATTGATCTCCAACTTGGATTTCCAAGCAGGGGCTTTTGATATGGCCAGCGCGGAAAAATTCTGTAAGTTATTAGTTGAATGTGCGCGCCAACAATTGCCTCTTGTATGCTTTATGTCGTCTGGTGGTATGCAAACCAAAGAAGGGGCGGCTGCCCTATTCTCTATGGCCATTGTGAACGATCGTATCACGCGCTTTGTCCGTGATAACGACCTGCCCATTATCATCTTTGGCTTTGGCGATTGTACTGGCGGCGCACAAGCCAGCTTTGTAACCCACCCAATGGTACAGACCTACTATTTCTCGGGCACGAACATGCCGTTTGCCGGACAAATTGTCGTTCCGTCTTATTTGCCAAGCACTGCGACGCTATCGAACTATTTATCGACTTCTCCAGATTCAATGGATGGCCTTGTTAAGCACCCTTGCTTCGATGATATTGATGATCGCTTAAAAGCGATTGATCCGAGCATTCCAACCGCTCGTTATTCCGTGAACGATGTATTAAGCCGAATTTTAAAAGGCTTTGTAGTGGCTCAGCGCATGGAGCCCGATACAGGAATAAGCAACAGTAAAGATAAGAAATTTGCCCCAATTAAACGCGTCATGATTCATGCTCGCGGCTGTACAGCGGCAAAATTGATCAAGAAAGCACAAGATAATGACATTCAAGTCGTGCTGGTTCAGTCGGACCCTGACATGAATTCTGTTGCAGTTGATATGCTTGGGCCAAACGATCGCGCCGTGTGTATTGGCGGTAATACTCCCGATGAAAGTTACTTGAATGCGAAAAGCGTTATCCGCATTGCTCAGCACGAGCAAGTCGATGCCTTGCACCCGGGTATTGGTTTCTTATCAGAAAGCAGCCAGTTTGCAGCGTTGTGTGGTAATTACGACATTAACTTTGTAGGTCCATCGGTTTCTTCTATGGAAACCATGGGTAACAAATCGAATGCGATTAATACCGCAATGGCAGCTGATGTGCCTGTTGTGCCTGGTTCTCACGGTATTTTGACAAGCTCAGCCAATACCGCAAGCGTAGCCCAAGAAATTGGCTACCCAGTGCTATTGAAGGCCGTTCACGGTGGTGGTGGTAAAGGGATTCAGGTCGTTGAGCGCCCTGAGCAAATTCATACCCTATTCCATCAAATCTCCACTGAAGCAAAAGCCGCATTTGGTAATGGCGATGTGTATTTAGAAAAATACGTTACGTCACTGCGCCATATCGAGGTTCAAGTATTACGTGATAGCCATGGCAATACAAAGATTCTTGGTTTACGTGACTGCAGCGTGCAACGCAATAACCAGAAGGTATTTGAAGAATCTGGTTCAACCATGCTGCCTAAAAATCTTGAGCAAGCGGTTTACGATTACGCCGAGAAACTGTCTGATGCCGTTGATTATTTTGGCGCAGGTACCGTTGAATTTATCTACAACCTAGATGCCGATGCTATTTATTTCATGGAAATGAATACGCGCTTGCAAGTTGAGCACCCAGTGACTGAGCTGGTATCTGGTATTGATATTGTCAGCGCACAATTTGATATCGCCCAAGGTAAGAGCATTGCTCATCTTGAGCCAAAGAAAGAAGGTTATGCCATTGAGGTTCGAGTAACCGCCGAAAAAGCCATTTTCAAAAATGGTTTAATTGATTTTGCCCCCTTCCCAGGCACCATCACAGAATGTGTTTTGCCTGAAGAAGATCATATCGAGCTGATCACCAGTGCTGGCACGGGTAAGCAGGTTTCGCCGTTCTACGACAGTATGATTGTGCAAATCATTTGCCATGGCAAAGACCGTGACGATACGATTAAGAAACTGCGCAAGTACCTTGATCAAGTTCGCATCACTGGGGTATGTACCAACATCACCATTTTGAAACGCATTCTAGACGATGATATTTTCCAGCTGGGTGATTACGATACTACCTACTTGCCACAATTCTTAGCCCGTACTGACGGTAAAGGACTGATTGCAGACATCGAAGCACTGGCTGAGCTGAATAACAATCAGGTCGATGCAAAAGCACTTGAAATTGAAGGTTCTGATGAGATCAAAGTACTGTCTCCAAGCACCTCCATTTTCTACAGTTCATCGTCACCGACTGAACCGTCTTTTGCGAAAGAAGGCGATATCATCGATACCGATCAAACGATCTGCTTGATGGAAGCGATGAAGATGTTTACCCCACTGAGCTTGAAGCATTTTAATAGCAGCGATAGTGAGCTTTATCCTACGAATAAGCGCTACCGAATTACCCGTATATTGAATAGTGATGGCCAGCAAGTGAACCAAGGTGATTTATTATTTGTGGTTAAACCGATCGCAATTGATAAGAGCTAGTCATAAAAAGTACTAACGCTACATACTGACTGTAAAATACTCATGATTAATGCCTAAAAATACATTATACTGGCATTTCTCATGGGTTTAGTTAGAAAGAGTTAATAGTATGTCACGTACAGATGCACTTCAAACTTTCACCGCAGTGGTGAGAACACGTAATTTTACAGCGGCCGCCGATGCTCTCGGCGTCACGCCTTCCGCAATCAGTAAACAGATCAGTGGCCTTGAAGAACGCTTAGGCGTTCGTCTTTTAAATCGTACTACACGATCTGTCAGTCCTACCGAAGCGGGTCAGCTTTTTTACCAGCATTGTGAAAATATCTTAGAATCCATTTCAGAAGCTGAACGGCTCATCACTGATTTTGATGTCACGCCTAAAGGACGACTGCGCATTACGGCCATGTCGAATTTTGGTCGCCGTGAGTTAGCCCGTATGCTGAATGATTTTTCAAAGGCTTATCCAGACATTAGCTTCGAACTGTATATCAGTGACCGTCCCGTTGATATTGTGAAAGAAGGCTTTGATTTTGCCTTGCGCATTGGTACTCAAGAAGATTCACGCTTAATCGCCAAGCCCGTCGCACAGCAACGCATTATGGTATGCGCGACACCTGGCTACTTAGCGGAATGGGGAACCCCAGAACGTTTTCAAGACATTGAAAATCATCGCATGCTGGTTATTGGTAATGCAGAATATGCGCGAGCGAATTGGTTGCGTGAATTTGAAAAAGCGCATTCTTTTAGCATTAAAGCAGTAGACCGTAAACTGACCGTTAACGACATCGATTTAGGCTATGAGGCGTGCTTGCAAGGCATGGGGATTACGGCACTGCCAAGCTATATTGCTGAGCGCCATGTACGTTCCGGTGAATTAGTCCATCTATTTTCAGATGTGGAAATCCCCGTCCGTACCATCAATGCGGTTTTTCCACAAAATCGCTACCTCTCAACAAAAAGTCGCGCATTTTTAGATTTTGTGACATCGTATTTTGCCGATTCAATCTAGCTGCTAATAAAAAGAGGGTTATACGCCCTCTTTTTCCGCACCTTTTGGCATCACCAAATCTGTGAATTTTTTCGGAATACGAGCAATTTTACGATCATCGTAATCAAAGAAAACAATGCCGGTTTTGGCCAACGTCACCAATCGCCCTTCATCGGCACAGGTGACACGATAAATAAAATCACAGCCGTATTTATTAAAATCGGCCACACCCACTTCAAACTGTAAGTTCTCACCCACAAACGACTCTGACTTAAACTCGACCATCAGATCAGTTACCATCAAGCCTAAGCCCGCTATGTTAAACTCACCAAAGCCTAAATTGCGTAAAAATCGTAAACGAGCCTCGTGTAATAAAGACACCATGCTATCGTTTCCAACATGGTTGCCATAGTTGATTTCGGTTACTCGTACGTCTAATACCGTCTTAAAGGTAAATGCTTCTGGTAACAATAATTTAACTCTGGCCACTGAACTCTCTCAACTATTTGGAATCACACCTATACAGATGAATATATATACCTTAGCATCTGTATAGCTAAAAAGGTGCGCATGATAGCCTTGTGAGCATGAGCACCACAATCTATTATTGATAATTAATTTGGTAACGTTTTGTTAATAAAAAAATCTATGAAAAATATTCTTTCTATACGCACGAACATCAGTGCATTTATTGCCCTACTCTTATTTGTTGCTTTGCCGTCGTCAGCCTCTATTCCGCGTGCGGAAATCGATGCTCCCTTCGAAGCACGTAATTTCACCCCCAAGCAAGTCACCAGTTCGAAGCAGAGCTTGCACCAGCTTCTGGGTCGTCATTATCAGAAACAGCGTTTAGACGACGATCTATCCAGCAAGATATTCGATTTATACATCGAATCAATGGATGGTACGCGCAGCTATCTTTTAAAGTCTGATATTGCAGAGTTCGAAAAATATCGATTAAAACTTGATGACGGCTTAATTAAAGGCAACTTAGATGCGCCTTTCTTCATGTATAACCGTCTTCAGCAACGTATTACAGAACGTCTTTCTTTTTTATTGAAGCAACTTCCTGAAAAAGCTAAGAAGTATGATTTCAGCAAAGATGAAAAACTTAGCCTAGATCGCAAAAATGCTGACTGGTCGGAAACTCAAGAAGAATTGGATGATTTATGGCGCAAGCGCTTAAAAAATTCCATTCTAAACTTACGCCTAGCGGATAAAGAAGACAAAGACATCTATGAGCTGTTAGCCAAACGTTATCAAAACCAGTTAAACCGCACCCATTTAGCTACCGAAGAAGATGGATTCCAGCTGTACATGAATTCTGTCACCCATGCTTTTGACCCTCATACGGCGTATTTCTCACCTCGCAATACTGAGAACTTCAATATCAATATGAGCCTTTCATTGCAAGGCATTGGTGCGGTACTGCAAACTGAAGATG
>TARA_B110001454_G_scaffold44394_2_pt1 | contig 11563 bp, 12 predicted proteins | sample TARA_B110001454 | Tara Oceans TARA_B110001454 (sample SAMEA4397004) | marine metagenome | biome: Polar Biome; feature: [MES] marine water layer (ENVO:01000295) within the mesopelagic zone...; material: water (ENVO:00002006), including particulate matter (ENVO:01000060) such as...... | reverse complement strand
AATAAACTTTTCATCAAATGAATTTCGCGTTAAAAAAGGAGAAGTGATCGGTTACACTGGTGAAACAGGTTATGCATATGGCCCTAATCTCCATTTTGAAGTTCGAGATGATACGGACGCAGCATTAGATCCCTTGAACAATGGTTATTTAATATCAGATAGGGTAACTCCCGTGATGAATAAGATTGCGCTAGTACCATTATCAAGAGGGGCTTTAATTAATTCAAGCCCGTTAGTCCAAACCATCCCATTATTCAGAGATAAAAATGGGGTTTATCTTTTCGCAGACACTGTAAGTGTAATGGGCGATTTTGGATTAGCAATACAAGCTATTGATAAAAGGGAGGGCTCCAAATATAAATACCAATTTCATAAAGCTGAATTTTTCGTAGATGATAAACCTACTTTTAGTCTTAATTACAATAGAATTCCATACGCTCAAACAAATAATGTAAGAACCCTTGTTCAGTATGAATTGAAAAAACAAAATCTTGGTGAATATCAAAAATTATATCGTTTACCAGAGCACCCTAAAATGGCTGTTCATGATCTTGAAGAAACTGGTGTACTTAGTATGTCTCCAGGATACCACAAAGCCGAAATTAAAATAACTGATGCTGCTGGGAATGAGGCCATAGCAAGAGGGATATTTCTAGGAACTTTTCCTATGTCAATTAATGTAAAAGAAGTCTCTCGGGATGATAAAGTAATTACACTTTCAATGAACCCCATTAGAGGTGGACTTGCAATACGAGATGCTGTTGCTTATAGTTTTACTCCATTCGGCCTTCCAGATATCAAAGTAAGCAATATTCACACTCAAAAGGTTGGAAAAAATCTACATATTTCATTTCCTAAAGAAGAAGCAAAAAATAGGATATTTCAAATTTTAGCCATTAATCAAATTGGGGCAATTGCGACACCTTATCATTGGTCTAACTATAATAGTATGATAAGCGTTTTAGATATTAATCCTAAACTCGATATAACACATACTGAAGGGGGAATATTTTTTCAAATTGAAATGGATCAATACGCACCAGCAAAAGTAAAACTGAAATTATCAAATGATAATATATTTAAATCTTATCCGGTCACGCAAATACAACCAACAGTCTTCCTTTCGGAAATGCTCTCGACGCGTGTGTTAAATAATATTAAATATGTAGATGTATCTTTAACCAATGGCGACCTTTCTAGGGAAACTAGATTTAATTTTATTCCAGGCATAGCTGAACCAAATATGAAAACTGTTATTTTATCTAAAGATAAAAATTGTTCCATACAAACATTAACAAATACGGTGTACTCTCCTACCGCAGTATGGATTGAAAAAGTGAATAAACATGCACCAGTAAAAAACGGGTATCATTTATCATCAGTCTATCAATTACAGCCCTTTGACAGAGTTCTAAAAGATGAGTTTTTAATCGGGCTTAGATACAATCAAAGATTATCTGGTCATACAAAAATGGGTATATATTATTATGATGAAAAGGCTGAAGATTGGGAATATGTACCTACAAAAAATAACCCAAAAAACAATATATTAACTGCATACCTTGATCAGTTTCACGCTGTTACTATTATTCAAGACCTTGTCACCCCAAAAATCTTAAAATCGTTCCCTGCAAACAATGGGCATTATAAGGGCACTGATATAACTAAAATTGTTATCGACGTTGATGATACAATCTCAGGAATAGAGCCAAAAGAGAAATCTTTTTCTGTTATACTTGATGGACAAAAATTGTTTTGTGCATATCAACCATTAAAAAAACAAATTTCCTATGGTTTTGATAGGGCAATGTCACCAGGTGATCATGAATTAGATATTACTGTTATAGATAAAGTTGGTAATAAAATTGAAAAAAAGATTTTATTCACTTGTGAATAAAATAAATAATTTACAATGTCTATAGACAACCTTATAAAAACAGCGATTGAGATGAGATCTAAAGCTATCGCTCCATATTCACAATATAAAGTTGGTGCCGCAGTAGAAACAGGAACAGGAGAAATTATCGGTGGCTGTAATATTGAAAATAGTAGCTACAGTCTTACTTGCTGTGCTGAGAGGGTGGCATTATTTAGAGCTATAGCAGAAGGATTTACAAAATTTAAAGCGCTATCCGTCTCAACACAAAATGCAGGAATGCCCTGTGGAGCTTGTAGGCAAGTAATTTGGGAGCTATGTGGTAATATTCCGGTTTATATTTGCGATGATACTGGTTTAATTGATACTATAGACGCGGAGGAACTGTTGCCATACCCTTTTGATAAAACAAAGCTGCAGTGAACGTTTATTATATTATTGGCGTTGCTGGTGGAACATCAGCAGGAAAAACAACAATAGTATCTAAATTATTTGATTATTATGGAAATAATAGATCTGTGATTATTGGACAGGACTCTTATTATAAACATCATGATGAATTAAATTTTATTCAACGAACAATGGTCAATTATGATCATCCTGATTCTATTGACATCGATCTTTTTTATTCAAGTCTAATTAATTTAAAAAATGGCAAAAAAATAAAAAAACCAACATATAATTATAAAACACATACAAGAGATACATCTTTAAAATTAATAACTCCTAAAAAACTGATCTTTGTTGAAGGTACTCTTGTTTTTCATTTTAAAAGACTAGTTAATCTAATGTCAATTAAAATATTTATTAATGCTCCTGAAAAAGTCCGATTTAATCGGCGATTAGCAAGAGATATATCTGAACGTGGTAGAGATATTGATTCAGTATTAAAACAGTACAAAGATACGGTATCCCCAATGCATCAAAAATTTGTAGAACCATCGAAAGACATTGCTGATATAAATATTTCTGGCAATATTGATATTGAAAAATCTGTAAATGAAATCATTAAATCGATTGATTCAGTATTGTTAATCGGGGAATAGTTTGAATCAAAAACCAACAAATTCGGGGTGGATTGAAGTTATTTGTGGCGGAATGTTTTGTGGCAAAACAGAAGAACTGCTTAAAAGAATCAGACGAGCAAAAATAGCCAAATTATCGACAATTATTTTTAAACCACATATCGATACTCGCTATATTAAAAACAAAATTGTTAGCCATAATAATAATAGCATGGATTCAGTAATAGTAAAAAAAACAACAGAAATATTTGACCTCGGTAAAGAATATGATGTTTTAGGTATTGATGAAGCTCAATTTTTTGACAGTGAAATAATAAATGTATGTAAAAAACTAGCTAAACATAATACTCGAGTAATAGTTGCCGGATTAGATAATGATTACAGAGGATTACCTTTTGGCCCTATGCCGGAAATTATGTGTCAAGCTGACTACTTGGATAAACTAAGAGCTATTTGTATACTTTGCGGAAATCCTGCCTCATGTACTCAAAGAATAACACAACAAACTGAACAAATAGTTATTGGTGAGACAGATATCTATGAAGCAAGATGTAGAAAATGTTTTAAATCACCAGAGGAATAACTAATGGGAAATTTAACCGGAGTTATCGGAGTTATTGTTCTCCTAGGAATAGCATATGCACTATCTAATAATAGAAAATTAATTAATCGAAATATTATAGGTTGGGGTTTAGGCCTACAGATAATATTTGCTTTTATTATTTTGAAGACCCCTTTTGGGAAATCAATGTTTTCTCATTTAAATATCATAATTGTAAAACTAATTAGTTTTGCTAATGCAGGGAGTGATTTCTTATTTAAATCTTTTATCCCTGAAGTTGGATATCATTTAGCAATGGTTAATTTTGCATTTCGCGCACTTCCAGTGATTATCTTTTTCTCCAGTCTTATTGCAGTAACATATCACTTTGGTATCATACAGTTTATTATTAAAAAAATTGCATTTATTATGGAGAAAACAATGAAAACGAGTGGTGCAGAAACTCTTAGTGTTTCTGCAAATATATTTGTCGGCCAAACTGAGGCGCCTATTTTAATCAGGCCATTTATTTCAACAATGACTAAATCAGAATTAATGACTGTTATGGTTGGTGGGTTCGCGACAGTTGCCGGTAGCGTAATGGCTCTTTATGTAAGCTGGCTTAGTGATATTCCTGATATAGCTGGACACTTGTTAGCAGCTTCAGTCATGTCCGCTCCAGCAGCATTGATGATTGCAAAGATTATTTATCCTGAAACAGAAAAACCACAAACTATTTCTTCAAAAAATATTAATGTGGAAACTACAGATACAAACGCAATGGATGCTATTGGGAGAGGAGCTACTGATGGCATGAAATTAGCTGCAAATGTTGCCGCAATGTTAATTGCTTTTATTTCAATGGTTGCAATGGCTAATTTTATTTTGGGTTATCTGAGTACTTCATTGCAAGAAATTCTAGGTTTTATATTTAGACCAATTGCCTGGACCATGGGAATACCTTGGGATGAAGCAAAAATTATAGGAATATTAATGGGTGAAAAAATTGTACTAACAGAATTGATTGCTTTTGGTGATCTTAGTAATTTTATTAAACAAAATTTAATATCAGAGAGATCTTCAATCATTGCAAGTTATGCTCTTTGTGGATTTGCAAATTTTGGATCTATCGGTATTCAATTAGGTGGTATAGGGGCTATGGCTCCAGAACGTAGAAATGATTTATCAAATTTGGTTATGAAAGCTATGATCGGAGGTACATTAGCTTCTTGGCTGACCGCCTCAATAGCAGGAATTTTAATTTAACTTATGTCTATTAGATTAATCATAATGGGTCCGCCAGGTGTAGGCAAGGGAACACAAGCAAATATTATTAAGGATACATATAATATCCCTCACCTTTCAACAGGAGAAATTTTACGCAATGAAATAGCGGCTAAATCTGATATTGGCGTGGTAGCAAAAAAGTATATTGACGCTGGATTACTTGTCCCTGATAATATTTTACTAAGAGTAATTGAAAATATTATTTCAAATCCTAACTGTAGTAAGGGTTATATCTTAGATGGTTTTCCAAGAAACCTACAGCAGGTGGATGACCTTAATGGCTTATTAAATAAATTAAATAATGCTATTGATATCGCCATTAGCTTAATAGCAAATGAGGATGAATTAATAAAAAGGCTCATTAAGCGTAGTGAAGTCTCTGGAAGAAGTGATGATATAGTCGAGATAATATCAAAACGTCAAAAAGTTTATTGGGAACAAACAGCACCGATCATTGAACACTACAAAAAAATAGGAATCTTAAAAGAGATAGATGGACTTGGTACGATAGAAGAAATAACTAAACGAATTATAGATATCATTAAATAATATGTTAAAGGTTGGACTAACAGGAGGAATTGGATCAGGAAAAAGCGAGGTTAGCAAATTTTTCAATACCTGGAACGCATTTATTTTTGATGCTGATAAAGAAGCAAAAAATATCATTGATAATAACGAAATAGCCCAACAAGAAATAATTAAAGAATTTGGTAGTGATGTAATTAATGCAGATAAAATTATAGATAAACAAAAACTAGCTAGAATAGCTTTTCAAGATGATTTTCATCAATTGCAATTAAACTCTATAATTCACCCATATGTTTTTAAAAGAATCGATGAAATTTTTGATAAAATAAAATTAGAAGACAATTATAAGATTTTTATAGTTGATGCAGCACTTATCTATGAGTCAGGTGCTGATACTCATATGGACTATGTAATTGTTGTTACTTCTCTATTAAGATACAGAACTGAAAGAGTGATGTCACGAGGTAATATCACCCGCGAAGATTTCATGAAACGAGTAGCATTACAATGGTCAGATGAAGATAAAGAAAGTATGGCTGACTTTATTATTCAAAATAATAGTGATCTAAAGAGCCTAGAAAAAGAATCTAAAAGAGTACTTGGATCGCTATTATAACTTTATCTTATTTTTCTCCTTAATGCTACAGGTTTATCCAAAATTTCCCTGAATATTATTGCAGTTTTAATAGGATTGTTAGTCTCTATTATTGAATCCAAGGCATTTGTGCTTTGTCTATTTATTTTATGATCAAATTTCACAGAAGCTTCATTCTCTATATTTTCTGCATATTCTTTAGTGAAAATAGGGTCAGAAGAGAAATCTTCTTTTTCATCTTTCTCAAGTAGTTGTGCATCTAAACCGCCTCCTTCTTGAGCATCATGATTCTCTTCTTCTATAACACCATCTTTATCTTTGCTATCTTCTCCAAGAAAATTTTCTAATATTTCTTCACCAACCTCTACAAAATTTCCAGTTTTCCATCCTTCTTGACCTTCAATCTTCTCCCTTGCTTTGCTTTGTTTCCTTTTTTTCATCCAGCCAAATAAAACATATAAAAGCATTAAGAATAACCAATTACCCATAATATTTACCCTGGCTAATCATTTTTTTATTGATTATGCATTATGATCAGGTTCATCATGATCATTTGGCGGAGTAGATGAATCTGCAATAGAATCTCTCATACCTGTATCAGCTTTTATATTATTCATATTATAATAATCAAAGATACCCATATTGCCTTCACGAAATGCCTGAGACATTGCTTTTGGGACTTCAGCCTCAGCCTCGACTACTTTTGCTTTCATTTCTTGGACCCGTGCCTGCATCTCTTGTTCTACCGCAACGGCCATTGCTCTTCTGGTTTCTGCTTTTGCTTGAGCAACTCTTAGGTCAGCTTCAGCCTGATCCGCCTGAAGCGAAGCACCAATATTTTTTCCTACGTCTAAGTCTGCAATATCAATAGATAATATTTCAAAGGCAGTTCCAGAGTCTAATCCTTTACCCAACACAGATTTTGAAATACTATCTGGGTTTTCAAGTACATCTGAATAAGTAGCCGCAGAACCAATTGCGCTTACAATCCCTTCACCTACTCTAGCGATAATTGTATCATCGGTAGCACCACCTACTAAACCAGGTATATTTGTCCGAACGGTGACCCTGGCTCTGGCTTTTAATTCAATACCATCCTTAGCCACGGCGCTTAAAAACCCATCAACCGGAGCATTAATCACTTTAGGATAAACACTCGTTTCTACGGCTGTCTTGACATCTCGACCAGCAAGGTCAATTGCAGTAGCAATTTCAAAAGACAATTGTATTTTTGCTTTAGATGATGCGATTAATGCAAAAACTATATTTTCTACATTTCCGCCTGCTAAGTAATGAGTCTCAAGCATGTCTGTTGATATATGTTCTAATCCTGCTTTATGACTATTAATTACACCATCGACAACTAATCTCGGAGATATTTTTCTCAGCCTCATTCTGATTAGGTCAACAATACGAATTCTTCCTAAGCCAAGTGAAACCACCGCTTGTACCCACATTCCAAGAGGAACGAAATAAAAGAAGAGAGCTAAAAATAAAATTAAAAATACTAGAAAAGCTATGGAAACTATAGGCATAGTAAACTCCTTATTATATTATTAATTAAAATATGTTTATTTTTTTCGAACAACAACTCTGTTACCATCAACTGATAAAATGATTATTTTTTCATTACTATCTATGAAATTACCCTCACTAACGGCAAAAACACGTTCATCATTAACAATTATCCAGCCAGATGGATGTAAATCAGTCTCAGTTAAACCTGTTTCGCCAACTAATTTTTCCCAACCAAGAATAGCAGAACCTTCATCTTCTTTGTTTTCTTTGTTTTCTTTACCTGGCGAAGTTAAGTCTTTCCAAAATTTTGTTCTGGTCATTGCCTTAAATAATAGGAATAACCCAATAAGGCCTCCAATAATACCAATGATAAGGCCATTAGATGCTTGACTAAGGACTTCTTCACCTACAGGAATGTCAGGTAATAATAATAAATATAAACCCCATAGAATAAAAAGAATCCCAGCTATGCCCGCAATTCCAAAGCCAGGAATAACTAATGCCTCAAGCATGAGGCATAAGATACCTATGACAATTATCAAAAAATCATTCATTGTTGCCAATTCAGCTATATAAGAAGCTCCCAAAGATAAAATTAGACAAATAAGCCCTATCGATCCCGGTATACCCCACCCAGGACTTTGTAATTCAAATAATATACCTAAGAAACCAAAGGTTGTAAGCAATGATGCCACAACAGGATTTGTTAAAAACCGGACAAAATTCTCAGACCAATTTTCACTTGTTTTTTTAACAATTGCAGTTGAAAACCCTAACGAGTCTAAAACACTGTCAAATGAATCTGCTGAATTATCTGCTATCCCATATTTTAAAGCCTGCTCTGTTGTTAGGGTAATTAAGTTGCCCTGTTTACGACCCTCTATATCATCAACATAAATGGTATCATTGTCCATAATAAGATAATAGGTTATTGTCTTTATGGTATCAACTTCATTATCGGAAGTAACATATTCATTTTTAACTTTGTTGGGAAACTCCAATTCTTCATCAACCATACCACGAGCGATATGTTTATTACGGCCTCTTTTCTCTGCTGTTGAAGCCATTTCCTCACGCATGTAGCTTATAACTTTTTCACTCGCTTTTTTACCAGACATATCTACTGCGGTCGTTGCGCCAATAGTTGCACCTCCTGTCATATAAATTTTTTCACAGGATAATGAAATAAGTGCCCCGGCAGAAATTGCACGCTTATTAATAAACGCCACCGTTGGCACTTTCGAGTCTAATATAGCATCTTTTATTTGTGTAGCTGCATCCACTCTACCGCCAAAGGTATTAACCTCAAAGATAATCAATTGAGCATTATTTCGTTCAGCTTCTTTAATAGATCTTTCAATATACGGAGGCAAACCTAAATCGATGGTCCCATCTATTGGAATATGATAAATGGTATTTGAGGATAAAAGAATACTCGAAATAAAAGAATAAATAATTAACCGTTTCATATGCTACAATTTGCCTATAAACTTTCTTAATCTAATCATCTAAATTAAAAACATAAAAATAAAGAACCCTTGAATTTTACACACAAAATAACATACCACATTCTTAGTGTTATAAGTAAATTTTTTACAAAATTATCTTTGCGAACTCAGATTGTAATCAGCCAACATATTGCAAGTATTTTATATCATTACATTCCAAAACGAAAAGATGTTGCAACAAAGAATTTAAAAACTGCTTTTCCTGAACATTCTGATATTTGGATAGAGAATACACTAAAGAACTCTTACAAATTTTTTTCTTATAATTTTATTCAATTCTTAGCCTTCCCTAAATCTACTAATTCAATTAAAATACAAGTTAATGGCCAAAGTGCTTTAGATAATGCAATAGAGCAAGGTATAGGTGTTATTCTAATCTCTTCACATTTTGGGCCATGGGAAATACTTGGTCACTGGCTTGGTATCAATAATTATCAGCTACGAGGTGTCGCACAGAAACAAAAAAACAAAGGTGCAAATAAATTTTTTGAAGAAAAAAGACAGCTGAGTAGCATAAAACATATTTATAGAAAAGTTGGCATGGATCTTCTTTATAATGTTTTAAAAGAAAAAAAGATCCTTGGTCTTGTGAGTGATCAAGATGCAAAGAATAAAGGTGTATTTATTAACTTCTTTAATAAGCCAGCGTCTACACATAAAGGCGCTGCTCTATTTCATCTAAATACTAATGCACCTATGATATACGGTATCTGTATTCAAACTGGATTTCAAGAATATAAGATTGAACTTATTCCTATTAATCCTGTTAAACATACCATAGAAGATATCACTCAACAACACACCCTTACTTTAGAAGAAATCATCAAAAAATATCCTAATCAATATTTTTGGTTTCATAACAGATGGAAAACACGCCCAAAAAAATGAAACATAAAGTCATAAACTGGAGTAATGATAAAGCATTAGGGTACGCAAAACAAATTATTCTAGATGGCGGAATAATTGTTTATCCTACAGACACAATATATGGTTTTGGCGTAGATGCAACGAATGAAAATTCTATTAAAGTATTAAACAAGTTAAAGGAAAGAACAGGACCAATAAGCGTTTTAGCATCAGATAAAAAAATAGTATCAAATTGGATAAACATACCAAAAAATGAAAAAAGAATAGCTTTAAAAAAACTACAAGACCACAAAACAATTATATTTCCTGTACACAAAGGTGTTGTTAACAACTTAATTCTAGGTAAGCATAATACACTAGGAATTAGAATTCCAGATCATCCATTTTGTATCTTACTATCTCAACGATGTGGCATACCAATTACAACAACTAGTGTCAATAGATCCGGAGAACACCCGAAAACAAATATAAATGATATAATAGAATCTTTTGGAGATAATGTAGACCTAATTATCGAAGATGGTGAATTGAATAATCCTTCTTCAGATATTTATTCTTACCAAGATCAATCATTTAAAAAACTAAGGTGAGAATATTTTCTATAAATCTTATTTTTTTTTCACTTCTTTTTTCAAAAGGTAATGGATGGGATGAAACCTTAAAATATTCTGCTTATTTCAGCGGCATTCATGTTGCAAATGCAACCTTAAAATCAAAATGGAAAACTGACACGGATGATCAACAAATTTTAAACATTGAATTCAGAGCATCTTCTAGATCCTCTGTTAATTATATTTTCCCGATCAATGATATTATCTCTATCGATGTTGACACAGAAAGTTGGGAACCAATTAGAATTGAAAAAAATTTACAAGAAGGAAATTACAGACATCATTCCATATCAAAATTTTTTCTTGAAAAAAAAATCTTTACCTTTAATGGTGATACAATATCATTTACAGATTCAATTATGAATCCTTATTCATTAATTTATTTCTTTCGAACAAAAAAATTAAACCCCGATATGAGCTTTCAGATTAATATCGTGGATAATAAAAAAATGATACCGCTAAAATTCAATATCGAAAGTCAAGAAAAAATCAAATTACCTATAGGTGATTTTTCTGCTAATAAAGTATGGCCTGAAAGGCAAGATGGCAAACCTTTTAAGAACGCTGGAAAAATAACAATATGGTATTCGGAAAAGGAAAAAATACCATTAATGATCAATTTAAAATTAAAGTTCGGTTCTTTAAATCTTAAACTAGTAGAAATTAATTAAATAATCTAGATACATCATTGAACATTACAGTGACCATAAGCATCAATAGAAATACCATCCCAATTTGTTGAATGACTAACCTCGATTTTAAGGTTAGTGGCCGTCTAATTATTGATTCAATTAAAATTATAAATATATGCCCTCCGTCTAGGCCTGGAATTGGTAAAATGTTTAAAAAAGCAAGATTTATACTAATCAATGCCATAAAACTAAAAAGAGGTATCCATCCAGCTTTGGCGGTTTCACCTGCAATCTGACCAATCATTATTGGCCCACCGAGGTCTTTAAGTGAAGCTTGACCACTTCCGAGTAGTTTGAAGGTTAGCATAATCAAGCCAAAACTATTAACAGTACCATTATATCCATATATAATAGCTTCGCTAAAATTTACTGGCAAGAAAGTATACTCTGGTGAAATACCAATAATTCCTACAGTATCAATGCCAGTATCAACTGGTATTAGCTGATGGGATGTAATGAATGAAAAATTTAGGATATCTCCATCACGGTCTACACTAATTTCTACGGGGCTATCG
>TARA_B110001454_G_scaffold46926_2_pt1 | contig 11575 bp, 12 predicted proteins | sample TARA_B110001454 | Tara Oceans TARA_B110001454 (sample SAMEA4397004) | marine metagenome | biome: Polar Biome; feature: [MES] marine water layer (ENVO:01000295) within the mesopelagic zone...; material: water (ENVO:00002006), including particulate matter (ENVO:01000060) such as...... | reverse complement strand
TCTTCTTCTGCGCCCATCAATATTGGTGCAGACTATTACTATACCAACCAGTTAGTTCAAGGTGCGACAAACCCTCTAGCAGGCGTAGGAGCGATCAGACTTGATGGCATGCGAAATCCCAAATATGGCCGAACGGTTCATGCGGATAAAAGAACGACTCGCTTCCTTGTTGGTTTAAGAGGCACCTTCAGTAACGATTGGGACTGGGAATCGGCGATTCTCAACTCTAAAGCGACGACTGATGACCTCACAAATAACCGCATCTCTAATAACTTGCTGACTGCAGCCCTAGCGGACTCCACAAGCGCGGCTTTCAATATTTTCTCTATTAACGGAGATAATATTGAGCGGGCATTGATTGATGTCTATCGAAACGATACAAGTGAGTTAACCTCTTTTGATTTCAAAATGAGTAACAACGAAGCATTTTCGCTACCAGCAGGTCCTGTCGCAATGTTACTTGGGTATGAATATCGCAAAGAGCGTTACGAGGATGATAGAGATCCAAGATTAGACGGTACTATAAAATACGCTGCTGCCAATGGATCAGAGTTTCCGTTTGTGTCTGACGTGTTAGGTTCTAGTCCAACCACAGATTCAGTGGGCAGCAAGTCTACAACCTCTATCTTTTCGGAACTTCAGATACCAGTATCAGAGAGGATTGATGCGCAGTTTGCGATTCGTAAAGAGTCTATTTCGGATGCTGGATCGGCCACAGTTGGTAAGTTTGCCGTTGGTTTCCACCCAACTGATTGGTTGTTGTTGCGGGGTTCATGGCAGAGCGCTTTTAGAGCGCCTAATTTAGTTCAGATAAATCAGGCTCAGGTAGCGCGTTTTGGTTCTCGATTTGATGCGGTGTATCAATATATTACTGAAAATAAGGCTATATCGGGGATGGATAAAGATTCGAAGTACACCATTCAGCGCTTTGCTACGGGTGCCAAAGGGTTGCAGGCAGAGGAATCTATTAACTCTTCTATCGGTTTCGTTATTCAACCCAGTCGGTTTGAAGGGCTAACTATTACTTACGATAAGTGGGAGATTGAAAAAGATAAAACTATTGGGCTATTTGGTCGAGATAATCACACTGTTTTAGATTTAGTGCAGATGATTGCAAACGGTAATACTAATTGTGCTTCATCTACCGGTAATACCGCGGTAGTCAGAGATACCGATGCGCTTGATGAGGATGTTATTGCCTTATTTTCCACTGCTGGAATATGCCCTGTGGGACAAGCTTACAGAGTCGTAGATGAATATATCAATATGGCGAAGCGAACCCTTAAAGGTCATGACATTGGTGTTAGATATGACTTTGATACTAAGATGGTTGGTGAATTTGGTTTGCGTTACAATGCAACGTTTACCGACACCTTTGATCAGGTCCCTACTGGAAACTTTGCGTCTATCCAAGCCGCTCAGGCATCTGGTATACTCCCTGCGTATATCAACCTTAAAGGCTTTGGTAACTTGCTAGGCATCGATGGTAATTATGATGAGAAACATTCAGTTAAGTTATTATGGAAAAAGGATTCTTGGGGAGGTTCAATTACTGCCCTGAAAAAAGGCAGCTTTACTCAAAGCAGCTTAACCTTGAGTGATGGAACCAAATATGTCATTCCCGCCATGACAACTATGGACGTTTCTCTTTATTACAGATTTGAAATGGGCGAAAAGTCTGCCCGGATTAGATTTGGTGTTAAAAACGTAATGGATGAACGGGCGCCTACAGCTGATAGATTCTTTGGTTTCTTTGCTGATGCCCACCAAGACTATGGCAGAAACATGAACTTAAGTCTTAGAGTTGATATGTAGGTAATATAAGCCTAAAAAAGGAAGCTCCAAGCTTCCTTTTTTAGGCGTTTAATTTCTGTTTCGGATACTTAAACATGTTTCATCTACTATCAGTGTTATTGCTAACATTATTGGCCTCCACTGAAGCGCTAACGTCGAATAAAATAGATCTAGAACGCATAGGGGTTGCATCAACTGCACATCCACTAGCCACCCAAGCGGCTGATGATATGTATCGGCTGGGCGGCAACAGTGTTGATGCCGCTATTGCAGCGTCCTTCGTTCTGTCTGTGGTTGAGCCAACAATGAGTGGCTTAGGCGGCCGAGCATTGGCAATTATAAGGAGTGAAGAAGGTAATTTTTACGGGTATAACGGTATGACTGAAATACCCAAAAGCTTCGTTAAGTCTGCCGACATGCCCGCCTTTGGCTACTCTACAGTGGCAACGCCGGGGCTGGTGGCCATGCTCGGGGCAATGCACCAAAAGCACGGTAGTTTGCCTTTTGCAGAGCTTGTGAAACCTGCTATACGGCAAGCTGAAGGTGGTTTCGCTGTATTGCCTGGCGAAGCTGCGCGACAAAACTCAAAGATACAACAAATAACCCTAGATGTTGGCATGACTAAATCTTTTCTGCAGAGTGATGGCACTACTTTTGAAGCGGGTCAAATACTAAAACAGCCAGCATTGGCCATGACGCTAAGGCAAATCGCCCAAGAAGGTTCCGATGCATTTTACAGAGGCGAAATTGCGCGATTAATAAGTGAAGATATGGCCAGTAATGGTGGCTATATTACCTCGCAAGACCTTGAAGATTATCGCGTTCTCCCTGGACGTTACATCAGCATTCCTTACCGTGACCATATTGTGCACACCTTAGCGGCCCCCGGTGGTGGTGGTCTCGTGGCAAAAACTTTAATGCTTCTTGATCTTTATGATCTCTCGAATCTGCAAGACCAGCATTGGGCTCTGCTCGTCAGTCAGGCGCTAGGTATAAGTATTGAATCTATGACGGACAATTATTACGAAAAAGATTTAATCAAGTTAGTGGACAAACAATGGGCCATCCAACAGTCTAAAAGAATTTATCTACCGGCCCCAGAACAGGCGACCAAAATATCTAAACAGGTGTTAAGAAAACCAAACTTAACCGATTGGGTGGGTTATGCAGGTGCACACACATCTCATCTTGTCACAGAAGATTGTAGTGGCTTGACCGTTTCAATGACCCAGACTCTAGGTCCAATTTTTGGAGCAAAAGTGGCTACCCCCAAACTGGGCTTTACCTATGCTGCCACTATGGGGGGTTATCTTAGAACTGGGCCGCAAGAGCCTGGTGCGCGCCCAAGGACAGCTATTGCGCCAGTCATCGTGACTAAAGACAGCAAGGTTGTTCTGGCACTAGGTTCCGCTGGCGGCATTAAAATTCCCTCAGCCATTGTGCAGGTTGTGTCGCGCTATATTGATCAAAAAAAGACCTTAGCTGATTCGTTGTCTGCGCCGCGGGTACACCCTTCGGCAATCATTGATAACAACAATAAGCGTGTAGTTCGCTTGATGGCCTTTGACGCTGAAATGAGCAATCCCGGGTGGACGGGTGACGATTTAAGCTTCTGGCGTTCCACGGGATTTGAGGTAACTGAGGTGACCACTGCAGCATCATTTGGTCGCGTCCATCTCATTGCGAATGATCAAGGTCGTTTGTTAGGCGCGACTGATCCTGATTGGGAAGGTACGGCCAGTCCGCAGGCTGTCTGCAAGGACCGCTAACAACTAATAATGAGTTTTGGTTTCTATATTTAGCTGTCCTGCAAGACCTGCACTTCGATGCCGTTCACTTTTTTGATAGTCTTTATCCATTATCATAGATCGCATCGCTTTCCTATTCGGATATTCAACGATTACAACCCAATCCCAAAGCTTTTCAACATTTCCTATAACCAATCGGCTGACTACCCCACTATATATTATTTTTCCACCAACTTTTTTTAAATGATCTACAGCCTCCGTTGCATATATCCTGTATGCCCCTTCCCCTGTCAACTCTGTTTCTCTTTCGTTTTTATAAGCAGCCTTGTCTTTAAATTTTAATAAATTGACCATCTGAATGGGAGTATTAGTGTCTCCAATGACAAAGCCTGCCATTTGTTTTGCATTGAGTCTAAGTTTATTCTCTACTTTCATTCAGAACTCTCAGTGATAGCAGTATTAATATCTGTTTCATTTTATTTCTCCTATGTTTAATAACAAAAGCTTACCACGTGTTTTGCAAATGCATCAGTTGGAGTTAGACTTGAGTTATGAGAAAACTTATTTTCGCCAGTTCGTATGTAGGTCAAGCAGGTATATGTATTATTCTTTTAAGTGCATTGATAGCAGGAACATCTTACGTGGGAAAGCAGAATGAACCTTACAGTTTTCTCAATCATTTTATTTCAGAGTTAGGTGAAATAGGCGTATCTCCTCTTGCACATATATTCAATGGAGGGTTAATTCTAGGCGGCCTTCTCACTGCTTTCTTTATGCTGGGATTAGCTATCTATATAGGCAGAAGCTGGGGTGTAGGTTTAGGAATAATTGGCTTGGTAACAGGTATATCTGTGAGCCTTGTAGGAATATTTCCCATGAATCAATTGGCAATTCATATCCTAGTAGCAAACACTTTTTTCTATGCAGGTTTGCTGACGTGTCTTGCTTATAACTTATATGTTATAAGCAGCCACCAACCACGATTACCTAAAGTTACTGCATTAACAAGCGGGATAACAATGTTAGCTTTTGCTATGTTCATATGGTTTCTTCCGACCTCCCCTGAAGATGGACAAGGCATTAGTGAGATTCTAAAAAATCGACCAGAAATATGGGCTTTACCGATCCTAGAGTGGCTTGTGTTTTTATGTGTAATGGGTTGGATTGGTTCTACAGCCTCATTGATGAGAATAACAATAAAAAAGAGGAATCCTAAATGAAAAATAAAATTATAAGCTATTTGTTAATTATATTTACATTAGTAATTAACCCCCATTCTGTATTACTCAGCGAACCACTAAACAATATTGACTATAAAATAATTCCTAAAGAAATTGCAGACAATGCCATACAACTTCGTAACAGGACTATCAACAATGATCTCTCTATTGAGATTGTTGAATCATTGACTACAGAAGTTGGACCACGACGAATGGGAACTGAAGGGGATAAACGTGCTATTTCATGGGCGATGCAAAAATTTGAACATTTAGGTTTCGATAGATATTGGACAGAGCCAGTGTCACTTGATAGAGGGTGGATTCGTGGAGATGCTAGTGCTGAAATTATTTCACCTTACCCACATAAGATAGTTATTTCAGCGTTGGGCTACAGCGTTGGAACAAATGGTGATCTGGTAGGAGAAATTGTTGAATTTAAAAATATGGCCGAACTAGAAGCGATTCCTGTGGGCGATTCTTTAAAAGGAAAAATTGCATTTATCTCATATAGTATGTCTGATTCAAATCCTTCCAATTCAAGGATGAATAGATACCGTGAAGGCACAAAAGCGCGCGGAAGGGGGCATGTAACAGCCGCACAAAGAGGCGCTGAAGCAATCATTATTCGCTCAGTAGGAACGGATAATAACCGTTATAGCCATACTGGAAGTGGGTATGGTTATAAAGATGATATAAAAAAGATCCCAGCTGCTGCAATTTCACCGCCCGATGCTATTCTTATTCAAAATATGCTAACGCGAAAAGTTCCAGTGCTAATGAAGATTAATCTGACTTCAGAAATTGTTGGACCAAAAGAAAGCGCTAATATTATTGGTGAAATAACCGGCAGAGAGCATCCTGATGAATATTTAGTTCTGGGTGCACATATTGATTCTTGGGATGAAGGTACTGGAGCTCTTGATGATGGAGCTGGAGTTGGTTCAATGATGGCTGCAGCAGCTTTTATTGGTCAAATGAAAGACAGACCAAGAAGAAGTATACGAGTACTTCTATTTTCGGGAGAGGAAATAGGTTTTTATGGAGTAAATGCCTATCTTGAAAGGCATCAACATGAGATGAATAAACATATTCTTGGAGCTGAAGTTGATAGTGGAGGCGGAAGAGTACATACATTGGTTCCTGGGGTTGGCCCAGATTCGTTACACATTATAAAAGAGATGTATAAATTAATTGCTCCATTAGGAGTTGGTTTAAGCGATAAGAACGATGCGAAAGGTGCCTCCGATATGAGTGTTCTTGGAAAAGCAGGCATGCCTGCATTAAATTTTACTCAAAATTCTAATGACTATTTTAAATATCACCACACACCGAATGATACGTTTGATAAAATTATCCCCGCAGATATGAGATATCTAACATCCGCCTACGCAACCATGTTTTACTTGGCATCTGAAATACCAATTAATTATCGAAAATAATAATGAGCATATAGTGGATAAATCCTGAATCATTATTTTCTCTTAGTGTAACTATTTTTGTGGTAAATATTTTTCTGGTACTTTTATATCATCTTCATATTGAGTAGACCACGATGCAATCCACCAGCGGTCATCTTTGAAATATAAAGAAATGCTGTTAATGCCCCTCAAAAACGCATTAGAATCTGGCGACTCTCGCATTTCAAAAGTACTCCATACATGAACGATGCTCCCATATTCTTCGACTACCCGGTTTACTTCAACCTCATACAGTCCTTCCGAATAAGGCTCTAGTAAAGATTTTTGCTCATCCAATAATGTGTGACGTTGGAATTCACCCATCTCATTAAATCGAGTGATTATCGCGTTAGGTGCATGAATAAACTGATCCTTTTTAGTATCATATTTAAATCCTTTTGGACCCGATATCACCTCGTAATATGCGTTGATTATCCCATCCAGTGATAGCACATCATTGTCTGAATAATTTTCAGAAGAAAGTGTAGTAGCTGAATAACCCAGACATATGAATAAAAATGCAGAAATTACCCTGTAGCGAGCAAAAGATTGCATATTATTCCTCTTGATCCATTGGAATGCCTGTATCCTTAAGGATTTCTTCGCGTAAAAATTCCAAATAATCAATCCAAGATTGATTGATGCCTTGTGCCTTTGCACCTTTTATCATATACCCTAAATATTTAACCGAAGGTGTGAACGGGCCTTTAGGATTGACAACACGATATAGGTCTGCATTGTACCAAGTACCATTCTTTGAAACGACTTTGAATGTTTCACGTTTATATATCCCTAATGGAACATCCTCTAAAATATCAAGCGCCTCCATTTCTGACTTTTCAATAGTATAGATAACACCTTGAACCATGCCGCCTGGTTTTTCGATGATACTACTTATTCCACCCTCTAAATCTGTGGAATATTTTCTAAATTGAATTTCAAAATTCGGCAACCTAGCGAGTGAAACAAATTCTAAACTTGGTGTCCATTGACGCATATAATCTTCATCAAGATTCGAGCCATAACCAAAGTAATAGATAACATTATCATTATCAGGATTTTCCCCACCTGAATTGTATTCAGCAGAAATTAATTTACCGGCTAGTATAAAAAATAAAGCAAAAAGGATTAGTTTCTTAAGCATCCTAACAGCCTACACAATCCGCAAAGCCTTTTGTAGGTATTAACAAACTCATCTCTTTATAAACATCCGACATTACTGCTGATCAGCTCATCAATTTTCCATTTTGGATAACTAAGCATTTCACCAAATCTTCTGGCAATTTCTTTTCGGGCTTTATCTGTGTATTGATTTGATTCTATAAGTTGCTCTTTTTGTACTTTCAAATCTAAATATTCTTGCTTAGTTTCACCTTGATATATTAGCAATACATGTTTACCCTCTGTGGCGGATGCAGGAAATAGGTCTGTGACTAAAAAGTCATCTTCTCTGTAAATTTCGACATTATTTCGTTTTGCTACATTTTTCGCTTCATCAATGATAACGTCCATATCTTCTGGTGATGTTGCGGCACTTAAAGCCAACTTTTTGATACCTATATTTACCAATTCACCGAAAGCACCAATACCTCCAAGTTTATATGATCGTTCATCAACAATCAGTTCGGATTTTTCTGAGTTATCACTAATTGGCGTGTCTATATAGATGCAAGCGCCTAATGGTAAAGCGAATAATGTTATAGCAATTAAATTCTTGAGGAACACCCCTAAAGCCTACACAAATTAAAAGGTTTTGGGAAATAGGTGATGCTTAGAACTATCATCAAATAGTCCATACACTCCTACAATATCTTCCCCAACAATTATTACATTGCAATGTTTTATTTTTTATTTAAATCACTTTTTTCAGTAGTTGTTGACATAAATTTGTGGGGGTTTATATTAAAAATGAGATTACAAAGATTCTTTTTTTAATACACAAGATAAATCACCGAATAAAAGTATTTGAATTTTAGTGATAAATAATTAATTTCCACATGATATGGAGTAGAAAGATTATGCACAATTTTAGTTTAATCCCGTTGTTACTTATTATGTGGATATCATCGTCTTTGTCTGATGTGATACCAGAACAGGGAACACATGAAGTTCTTTCGGAACCAACAGATAATTGGTTTATGAATGTCTCAGCAAATGGATCTTATCTTTTCGATAGTTCTAGTGGTGAAATGTTAGGAATGCTCGCACCGACAAGAGGATCAATAGCGGTAAATCAAAGTCGAGGTGAGGTTTACACCCCCGAATCTTTTTATGCAAGAAAATATCGTGGTAAACGGGAAGATGTAATTATTGTTCATGATATGAAAACCTTGTTGCCTCTCGAAGAGATTGATGTACCTGATAAGATAGCAAGCGTATTTGGTGTGCCAGTCATAAAATTGCTCAATAACAAAAAACATTTAGTTGTTTATAATCAAGTTCCAGCCCAATCGCTCAGTATTGTTGATATCGAAAATCGTGAATTTGTTGCAGAAATTTCTACTCCAGGTTGCGCTATGATGCTCCCAGTTCAAAACTCCGACTTTCTTATGATTTGCATGGATGGAACCCTTCAAATGATGCAACTAGATGATGATGGGCAAGAATTAAACCGAGTTCGTAGTCAAAATTTTTTTAGTGTAGAAAATGATGCTGTTTTCGATCGAGTTGCAAAGACAAAAAAAGGATGGATATTAATTTCCCACTCAGGACTTGCTTATAATGTGTCCGTTGATGAATCTAGAATCATTATTAGTGAGCCTTGGCCGCTTCTTACTGATCAGGATCTTGAAGAGCAGTGGCGGCCTGGTGGAGGCAGTTTTGTGACTACACATCGTGAGCTTAATTTAGCTTATATTTTAATGCATCAAGGTGGCGTTGATACGCATCATGAACCTGGAAGTGAAATATGGGTTTTTGATCTCAATAAACAAAAAAGAATCAAGCGACATTCTTCCGAGAAAATATCCTCTTTAGAACAGAACGCGAAAGATATAGGTATGAAGAATCTTTCGGGAGATCTTCAGAAGGGATGGAACAATATTCTCGTACTTCGTGGAGAAAACCCAAAATTAATTGCATCCACTGAAAGTGGAGTATTGCAAGTGTACGATGCCTTAGAAATGAAACTTGAAAGAACTATTGAAGAATTTGGGCCACAGGGTCTTCTCTTTAGGTTTTGATTAAATGATAGATCCATTGATATCGACAATAGTTCAGTATGGGTTTTCCATGCTCTTTCTGACTTCGGCTTGGCATAAGTTAAGTGATCTCCAGCGTTTTATATTAATTATAGAAGATTACCAATTATTAACCGTTTTACCCTCTAATTTCTTGGCAATATTATTGATATTAATTGAATTTTTGATAGGCATAGCATGGTTTTTTGGTTATAACCTAGCGATTATCGCATATTGCAGTATAGCTCTCTTATCGTTATATGCTGGTGCAATTACGATTAATCTTTTAAGGGGACGTATCTATATAGATTGTGGGTGCAGTTTTTATAATTCATCTGGTGGCGATTCATTACTTTCACCGCTTCTGGTATTTCGTAACGTTATTTTAATTTTGCTAGCGGCTCTTCCAATTTTATCTTCAGAAAATAGAAGTTTAGTTATATTTGATTATGTAATTATATTTTGTTCTCTTTTAAGTATAATTTCCTTATATGCTGGATCAACTCAATTAGTGAAAAATAGATCGGCTATTAACTCATGGAGAAACAAATAATGAACACCGGATTCATTACTTCATATGGCATTCTTTGGATTCTAGTTATTTCTTTATCATTCCTTGTTTTTGCCTTAGCCCGTCAAATAGGAGTGCTGCATGAAAGGGTAGCTCCAGCAGGGGCATTGTTGCCCACCAGCGGACCTAAAATAGGAGAAACAACAGAGGTCATGAACTTGGAAGATATTAGTGGCAAGAAAATTATAATTGGAGGGGTTAATTCAAAAAATTTAGCTACTCTAATAATGTTTATTTCTCCAACTTGCCCAATATGCAAATCTTTAGTTCCTATTGCATTATCTCTTGCATCTTATGAATTTCGCCAGATGCAATTGGTTTTCGCAAGTGATGGAGAAAATATTAATCAACATGAGGCTTACGTAAAAGATCTTAAAATTGAAGCTCTGCCATATGTTATTTCGCAACCTTTGGGTTTAAAGTACCAAGTTAGTAAGCTACCATTTGCTGTATTAATTGGTAGAGATGGCATTCTAAAAAGTAAGGGGCTTGTAAATTCTCGAGAACATTTAGAGAGTTTAGTTGAATCGATGGAATCGGGTATCGCAACTTTACAGGATTATGTAAAAGAAAATTCGGAACAATCAATAAGAGAGAAATTATCATGAAAAAAGAAACATTATTTACAAAGATAAATTTTTGGATTGATAAAAAAGCTGATCATGGAAGCCGTCAGCTAGCACGATTAACTTCGCGCCGAAGTTTTCTAGGGAAACTAAGCTTGAGTGTTTTAGGTATGAGTTCTTTGCCATTGTTACCTGTTGCTAGATCCCTAGCTGCTGAAGGACTGGAGGAAGAAGGCGATCCAAAAAGTTGTGATTATTGGAGATACTGCGCTATTGGTGGAACATTATGTGCTTGTTGTGGGGGCTCAGCGACATCCTGTCCACCGGGTACGGAATTATCACTTGTAACTTGGATCGGCACATGCCGTAATCCTATTGATGATAAGGATTATCTAATTTCTTATAACGATTGCTGTGGTAAAACAGTTTGCAATAGATGTCCTTGTCATAATACAGAAAGAGAAAAGCCCCATTATTATCAATCCAAATCCAGTAATATTTTGTGGTGTTTTGGTACAGAAAGCCAAGCCTACCATTGTACTATTGCGTTAGTTAAGGGAGAGTATAGCTGAAAGCATTTTTCACATTTTTCGTCCTCGTCATTATTATATCAAATGGTGTAAAAGCAGATCCACGACAGGATTATTTATTGTGGTGTAGCGGATGCCATCTTGAGGATGGATCAGGACTACCCTCTGCTGTTCCAGATCTGCGTGATACTTTGGGTTACTTGATTTCCAAAGAAGGGGGTCGTGGTTACTTAGTTCGTGTACCAGGATCGTCTGGAACGCCTCTTGATAATCTGGAGTTGGCAAAAGTTATAAATTGGCTTTTAGAAGAATTTAATTCAGAAACACTACCAAGCAATTATACTCCGATGACATCTGATGAAGTAGGTGAATCAAGAAATAAAATTTTAATGGACCCTTTAAAATTTAGGGCTAGTCTAATTAAGAAATAAAATTTTATCTTGAACTCGCTATATGCTATCAACAAAATAACAGCAGCTTAATCTTCGGCATTGGATGCTTGATCCTTTT
>TARA_B110001454_G_scaffold95625_2_pt1 | contig 11594 bp, 10 predicted proteins | sample TARA_B110001454 | Tara Oceans TARA_B110001454 (sample SAMEA4397004) | marine metagenome | biome: Polar Biome; feature: [MES] marine water layer (ENVO:01000295) within the mesopelagic zone...; material: water (ENVO:00002006), including particulate matter (ENVO:01000060) such as...... | reverse complement strand
ATACAAGTTCTAGGCACACCAAAAGTGTGATAATATCCGGAGCGGTCGCACACCATGCGACCGCTCCCAACATACCATATATAATCCATATCCCGCCCGAAGGGAGAAGCAGATGTTGTTTCAACGTAACGCATGGTATGTTGCAGCATTATCTAGCCATATTGGACGAGATCCTGTTCGCAGGATTATATTGGGCGAGCCGATTTTATTGTATCGCAAAGATGCAGGCGATGTGGCGGCCATGTTTGACAGATGCCCACATCGGTTTGCTCCCCTCAGTCGTGGAACGCGTCAAGGCGACAATATCGAATGTAAATATCATGGACTGATGTTCAACTCTGGCGGGCAGTGTGTTCTTAATCCGCATGGAGATGTGATTGCTCCCGGCTTGCATGTCAGGGCATATCCATTGCATGAGCAATACGGGTTCGTCTGGGTGTGGATGGGGGTGCGGGAATACGCGGATCATGGACTGATCCCAGATCTGGGATACATGATCGCCGAAGGGACGCGGTCTGCCCACAGCTATGTCAATGTGAATTACCGTTACGACATTCTTGTCGATAATCTGATGGACCTATCGCATGTGGAATATCTTCACAGCGGCAGTTTCGCGACGTCTCCAGCCGAAAGCGGCGAGACGATAGTAGAAACAACTGACAGCACCGTAACTGTCAAGAGGATGCAATATGTGGCGCCTCCTCCGCCTCGGCATAGTCACCTCCCAAATCCATGCGATATGATGTTCACGATAAAGTGGCATCCCGGCAACGTGATAATATTCAAATGGTTTGGCGTGGAGTCCGGCGGGGATATCAATAATGGCTTATTGCTTGATGAGTTCGCTCATATTGTAACTCCGGAAACCGAGAAGTCGGTCAACTATTTCATGTCGATCAGCCGCTACGAGGATTTGGACAGCGAAGAAATGGACAAACGCCTGTCCGACTATCAGGTGGGTGTAATCCAAAGCGAAGATAGTCCGATGCTCTTAGCCATCGATCAAGAAATGGATGGAGCCGACCTGCTGGAAATGCGTCCGGTAATACTGCCCGTTGACAAGGGCGCCTTGCAGGTGCGCCGCCTTATCAAACGCCTGACCAATCTAGAGGCGACAGAACAGGAGAACTGAAGTGGGTTCATCTCAGCCTAAGTAGGTGAGATGTGAATATCGCTAAACTATGCAGAAGGCGGGAGGTCGCCGTTGCCATGAATGCTCGCTTCACTGATCGGAGAAAATGCTCTTTTCCCAACGTTATTCGAAATCTTCAACTGGACCTCCAGCGCCTCAAGTTGCTGTCGAATTGACTGAATGGCTTCCAGAGGAGAGGGCGCCTGTGCGTCAGATGCAGGACCGGCCTGCCGGGTGACCATATTGACTGCAAGATCGGTTATGGAATTGACGATTTTATCAATATCCGATGGCGAAGAAGATGTGAACCACCAAGCGACCCAGGTGCACATTCCAATAAGCGCGAACGCTGCAGCATTAGCGTCGACTGATCGAAATTCTCCGACAACTATCCCTTCGCTAATAGTGGCGATAAAGGCATCGCGAACCGCCCTTTTTGCAGCGCGGTGTTTCTCGGAAAGTTCTTCCGGCAGTTCATTTTCATAACGATCAAGCATTCGGAAACGCTGAGGATGTTCGGCCACGTTACGAACCGTAGGAATAACAATGCGCCGCAGCTTTTCTGTTGCTGTCAGCTCTTGATCGGCAACGATTGCCGACAATGTGTGCGCGCGCGATTCTGCAAACTCTTCGATGAGTCTTGCTAGAATTTCCTCTTTGCTATGGACATAATGATAAAGAGCCGGTCGGCTCAGGCCCATGGCATCCGCAATGTCTTGCAAAGAGGTGCTGCCAAAGCCTTTGGTCGAAAAGAGCTGGGCTGCAACGCTATAAATTTCGGCATCGACGAGCTGACGTCGGCGGTTGACCGGCCCGGTTTTTTTTCTTCCGGGAGCTATCTTTTTATCGACCTTATCGACCACTTTTTTCTCACTCGGCTTTCTCTTTGTCACGCCCGCCCCTCAAACCTTGGTTGCGGTGTACTGAATCAGCAGTTTGGTGTGCCGGTCAATAAAAAACTACACCGCGGAAGTTGGCTTGACATTAAACGATATCGTAGTATTTTTGACTATATCGTAAATTTCAGAGGTGGCATAATGAGCCGCAGTACCTTCCGCGTTGGTCAGATTGTTCCTAGTTCCAATACCACTATGGAAACGGAAATTCCGGCGATTTTGCGGGGACGTGAGAGTGTTCTTCCAGCGGAACGTTTCACCTTTCATTCAAGCCGGATGCGCATGAAGAAGGTGACTCGTGAAGAGCTTGCGGCGATGGATGGCGATTCTGATCGCTGTGCGCTGGAACTGTCAGACGCCTGTGTCGATGTGATCGGTTACGCTTGTCTGGTTGCCACGATGAGCATGGGTCACGGCTATCATCGTGTATCACAGGCTCGTCTGCACGGCCGCACCGTAGAAAATGGCGCACCCGCACCGGTCGTTACAAGTGCGGGTGCGCTTGTTGATGGCCTCACCGTGCTTGGAGCAAAAAAAGCGGCTATAATTACGCCCTATATGAAACCACTCACAGAGTTGGTGGCCTCATATATTGAAGCAGAAGGCTTTACCGTATTAGAACGCGTGTCCCTCGAGGTTGAAGACAATATAGCGGTGGGGCGGCTCGATCCCAAGGCGCTCATTGGCATCGCGAAGTCGATCGACACGTCGGATGCTGACGTCATTGTGCTATCTGCCTGCGTCCAAATGCCATCGTTGCCATCGGTCCAGATCGTTGAAGACGCTCTTGGAAAACCGGTCATATCATCCTCGATATGTACAACTTTTCGCCTGCTGGAGGAAATGGGCTTGGAGCCGGTCGCGCCAAATGCCGGGGCTCTGCTCAGTGGGGCTTACCGTCGCTCAACCAAGATACGCGCCGCATCATAACATGTTGGCGAAGCGCACTTCAACCGCGGGACTTCGCGGAGCTTTCTGGGATCCCAGTAGGCTTCCAGACGATGCCCGGCTCTCGGCCCATCCCTTGCGGACCGAGGATGGTCAAACTGTCACGGGCTTTCTTCTTGCGCGGGGAGGAGAGCGGACCGTTGCCGTCATTGCGCATCCCCGTGAGCATCTTGTCCCGCATTATCTGGCAGCGGAACTTGTGGCCGGTGGCGTGGCAGTTTTCTTGCAGGCTCCCCGGCTGACCGGCAACGACATCCGTCTCGAGCATGAAATTTCACTCTATGATCTCGCCGCCGCGATCAAGTTTCTGCGCGTTCAAGGCTATGCGAAAGTGGTGGCCCTGGGGAACTCGGGTGGTGGCCCTCTTTGGGCCCTTTACAATCAACAGGCCCTCCTTGCGGGGAGCGAGCGCATCGCGCGAACACCCGGCGGACGACCCACGAAGCTGGAAACGGCCGAATTGCCTGTGCCGGACGGGATGGTATTCGTGTCCGCGCATCTGGGGCAGGGTGTGTTGCTGATGAACGGCATGGACCCTTCGCTGACCGACGAAAGCGATGCTTTTTCAGTGGATCCCTCGCTCGATCCATTTTGTCCGGACAATGGCTATGCTGCAGATGGTAAGGCTCGCTACGCTCCCGAGTTCATTGAGCGCTATCGCGCAGCACAGCGCGCCCGCGTCGAGCGCATAGATGCCTACGCTCTTGAACAGGTTCGCGAAAGGGCTGAAGCCCGCAAACGCATAAAGGCGGGTGTTTCCACGCGAATGGATGCTGCGCTGGCTGCGCACACGCCCATTTTCCCCGTATGGCGCACGGATGCCGATTTGCGGTGCTGGGATCTGGGCATCGACCCGTCCGATCGACATCCCGGCTCGCTCTGGGGCGCGAACCCTATGGTCTCCAACTATGGCAGTATCGGCTTTGGCCGAGTTTGCACTCCCGAGAGTTGGCTATCGACATGGTCCGGCATCCATTCAAACGCATCGATGGCGAAATGCGCGCCCGCGATCGAGCAGCCGACATTGCTGATTGAGTATACCGGCGACAATTCGACGTTTCCGAGTGAGGTAGATCAGCTATTCAACATGGTAGGGGCTGGCGACAAACAGCGCGCCGCGTTCGCCGGCGACCATCATGGCCGACCGCTTGTCGACGATGCTCCCAACCCAAAGATTCAGGTGGGCGCGTGCCTGCGCGAATGGTTTGGCGCCCGCTTCCCGATCGCACAAGCAACAGACTGAGGAGATGACCATGCCTTTGACCCCCACAGTTCTTGGCGGAGTGCATCACACCGCCAGGCCTACTTGGAAGCTGAAGGAGACTGTGAATTTCTATAAAAACATTCTTGGTCTTCCAATCGTTCACGCCATTTCGGCGTTGGGTTGGGGCCCGGAAGATCATCCGGACTTCCTCCATTTCTTTTTCGGTTCCGGGCGGGACAGCACAATCGCCTTTTTTTACTATCTTGGCACGCCGCAGCCCGACGAAAACTTGCCGTACGGAAATTGGCTTTATAAATCGGTTCACACCGCCTGGCGCGTTGAAACGCTGGAAGAGTTGCTCGCGTGGAAGGAGCGGCTCGAAAGTCATGGTCTCGATGTCCTTCAGGTGCGCCATGAAATCATTGAGTCGATCTATGTGACGGATCCGAACGGCTATATGGTCGAGTTTACCTGGCAGGTTCGCGACATGAACGGACATGATGGGCTTGATGCCGAATTGACATTGGAGGCGGCAATTGCGCTTGAGGACGAAAGCGGCGCGCGTGTCACCGATATTGAGACCGTTTGGCGGCGCAAGGCGCACCTGGTAAAACAGCGCCTGGCGGAGGCAGCCTGACATGCCTACAATTTATGTTCTGGATGTGCCGGAGTTCCGGGCCCTCGCTGAGGTCGCCCGCACAAGGCCGGAATATCGCGTTACCCAGCCCGGGTGCGGATATCTGAAAATCGAGAGTGACGACGATGTCGTGTTCCACCGCAAGGAACTCGGGTTCAAGCCCGCGATCTGGTACGGCGCCTTTACGGGTGGCGTTGATGGCAGGATTGCCGAGTTTGGACGGGACGTTGTGCGGATAGTCGCCGATGACGGGATATCAGCGAAATGAAGATAGCGATCGTTGGCGGGGGACCGGGCGGCCTCTTTTTCGCCAGATTGTTCAAACGCCACAGGCCCGATGCGTTTATAAAGATTTTTGAGCAGAATCCTTCTGACGCCACATTCGGCTTCGGAGTGACTCTGGGTGGAAGTTCGCTTGGCAAAATTGCCGAGGCCGATGCTGAGGTGGCTGATAGGCTGAAGCGCGCGATGGTCTTCGACAATACGCAGAATTTCAGCCTGAACGGAGAAGACATTCTTGTTGAGTATGCGCACCCGGGTGGTGCCATCGCCCGTCTGACGCTCCTCGCCATTTTGCGCGATGCGTGCCGTGAAATCGGCGTAGAGATTTCGTTCGACACCCGTATCGAGGGCGCCTCCCAGCTGGAGGGGTTCGATCTCATCGTCGCAGCCGACGGTATCAACTCGACTCTCAGGCAGGAGCAGGAGGCGGCATTCGGCACCAATACCCGAGTTCTGACCAATCATTTCGCATGGTATGGAGTTGCCCGCGACATGTCCCCCAATGCGCTGGTGTTTCGGGACGCGCTAGGTGGCCGTTTCGTCGCGCATTATTATACCTATACATCTGAAATGAGCACATTCGTGGCGGAGTGCGACGACGCCACCTGGCAGGCGGCCGGGCTCGACGATATGGATGATTACGAACGTCGCCGGCTTTTCGAGCAGGTGTTCGAACCGGAATTGTGCGGCGAGCCCTTGATCGAAAATCGATCCATCTGGAGGCAATTTCCGGCAGTGACCAACGTACGCTGGCATCACGGTAATGTTGTGCTGATTGGCGATGCGCTGCGCAGCGCGCACTTCTCAATCGGGTCCGGCACCCGCCTTGCCATGGAAGACGCGCTGGCGCTGTTCGAGGCTTGTATGGACGCGTCAAATATCTCGGATGCTCTCGACAGGTTCGTATCCTTGCGCAAGCCAGGACGCGACCAATTCGGAAATGCGGCCGAACGCAGCTTCGAATGGTATGAGCGGATCGAAACGGCGATGGCACAGCCCCTCATTGATTTCACTCATGATTTTCTGACGCGCACTGGCCGCGTCGACAATGCTCGGCTGGACAGCTATGCGCCGAGTTTTGCCAGGCTCTACCGCGAGAGCCGAAACCGACTGGACCATGCTGTATGATTGAGGCAATCGACGGAATTGTTTCGCTAGATCCCTTCGTGGTTCGGCGTCGGATCAGCTTTCAGGATTGCGATCCTGCGGGTGTAGTTTTTGCTGGAAATTACTACGATTTCGTCCTGTGGGGTTATGATCTGTACGCCAATTTTCGTTTCCAAGCGAAGGGGCTGAAGATTTCCGCTGCAATGAAAGCGGCGTCCTTCGTTCATCACGCGCCCCTCTGGCCGGGTGATATACTGGAAATGTGCATTTACCCGCTCAGCGTTCGGAAGGTTACCCACACATTGGCGGTGAGAGCCGTGTGCGAAAACCGGCCCATATTCAACGCCGATATCACATTGATATGCAGACAGGAAGATGAATGGAAGTCCTGTCCGATCCCGGCTGCTATTCGCGACGAACTTATTCGGGATGGAGCCATAGATGAGCTGCATCAATCAAAAGAATAATCAATAGACGAGGATGTTCGATGACGGGTGTTAAAAATCCAATGCCTGGCGTTGTCTATATGCCGACGCCTGATCTTGAGCATTATGTAAGCGAAGGCGTTTTAACGAATGAAACTTTCATAGAGGCGCTTCGCTCAAGTTTCGCCAGAAATGCGGATCGCGTAGCGCTTTCAGAGCCGGGTATCGAAGTCACTTACCGGGAAATGGACCAGACCAGTGACCGCGCCGCTGCGGCGCTGCATCGCCTCGGCCTCCGCGCGGGCGACTCCGTTTTGTTTCAGGTTCGCAACTGCAAGGAAATAGTCTTTGCCTTCCTCGCATGCCTGAAACTTGGCGTTATCCCGATCTGCACGCTCGCCGCGCACCGTGAGGCGGAAATCCGCTATCTCGGCAATCATGCCAAGGCCAAGGCGCATTTCATTCACAGCGATGATCCACGATTCGATATGGCGGAATTTGCGGCCTCGATACGGGATTCCATCCCCAGCATAGAAAACGTCATCTCTGTGCGGGGACCGATCGATCGTCCCGGCATTCTCTCTCTCAGCGCGCTCATTGAGGCAGAGGATCCGACGACCGCGCGCCAGCTGGTCGAGCAAACGATCCACGATCCGTTCCAGGTCATCATGTTTCAGCTCTCAGGCGGGACCAGCGGTATTCCAAAGATTATCCCGCGGTTCGGAAACGAGTATCGCTACACCGTTCAGACGGTAATCGACTGGTTCGGCTTTGATGAAAACCTCGTCTCGTTCACGCCAAACCCTCTTATGCATAACGCCCCGATGGCGTGTTACTGGACTCCGGCGCTGATGCTGGGCGGAGAGGTCGCAATCGCCACAGGCACCTCGCTCGCTGACATCGAAGCGGTTCTCGCCGAACGGCGTCCAACGTGGATTGCCATCGCCAAAGTTCAGCTGGTGCGGCTCAAGGAGGCGGGGGCCTTCGACCGACTGAATCTTAGCCATGTGTTCGGATTCGTTATTCTCGACTCCGCGGCATTGTTGCGCGAAATGATAGGCGCTCCGTGTGTTCCGATCTTTGGCATGACAGAGGGGTTGCTAGCATTTCCTCGCCCAGGCGATCCCGAAGAGGCACAGCTCAACAGCGTAGGAAGGCCAACGTCGCCCTATGACGAGTTGCGCATAGTTCATCCGGGAACCGAAACCGATGTCTCCCAAGGAGAAATAGGTGAGCTGCTGGTCCGCGGGCCTTGCACCATTCGGGGATATTACGATGCCGCAGATCGTGACGCCGAAGCCTTTACCAGCGACGGCTATTACCGGTCGGGAGACTTGATGCGCTTCAGCATCATCGAAGGCGAGCGCTATCTCGTATTTGAAGGTCGCGTTAAGGACGTGGTGGATAGGGGCGGCGAAAAAATCAATTGCTCCGAAGTGGAAGACGCGCTCATCCTCCACCCTGCAATTGGCGCGGTTGCGTGCGTTGCCATGCCTGACCCGCTTTATGGCGAACGCATGTGCGCGTTTATGGTGCCGCGCGAAGGCGCTGCGGCGGTAACGCTGAACGATTTGGGAACCTATCTGGCGGAGCGAGGCCTGGCCAAGTTCAAATGGCCGGAACGCATAGAAATAGTGGCAGACCTGCCAATGACATCTTCAAACAAAGTCTCGAAGCCCCTCATGCGCGAAATTATAGCTGCAAAGGTTAAGGCTGAAGCTAATTTAGTGATTGATAGTACGCCAGTGATTACGAAATGAAGGCGAATATTTACGCGGTATACGTGTAGATTGAACGTCATGCGTGGTTTTTGCGCGGCGGTTTGACCGGCCGAGAATGACGGCCTTCATGCTGTCGCGATATGGGCATGGGCCCCCGTGCCGCCGATGCTGTAATGCCAGCAGCTAGCCATGATATCGGCGATTGACGGCTAAGTCGCCAGAATATTCCTCATCGATAATTGCACAGCCCCGTTCTGGCTGTCCGTCTCGGCCACGGTTCGAAGCGTCAATCGGTAACAAACCGGTCAAGACATGCCGCTCCGCTTCGATAAGATCGCCCCTGCTCGGGCTGCTTTCAAAAAGGCCGCCTTCAATCCATCCTCCAGCTTTACGCCAACCAAATTTATTCGCGCCGCCTAGTCATTAACGACCGGGATAATCCTGTGAGCCAAATCAGGCCCGCATTGGAACCTCTGGAATTGCTATTTTCCGGGGCGAGCCAACGTCCTCATCCACTCATGGATACCAAAAAGTCGAAACCCGAAAAATTAAATTTCCATATTGACGAATACGTCTTATAATTGACGATACCGTAACATTTTTTTACGGTGATGACTGGGCAAAGACCCGAGGCTTAGAAACATAGGAGAGGAAGATGGGGAAGCGATACAATTCCGCGCAATATTTGTGGTCGCCGTTGCTGGTGATCGCATCTGTTCCGTGCATGGCGACAACCGTTGCCCAAGCTCAGACGAATTCCGCCAGTGATGCTTCAAGCGAACCCCCTAGTGCAGTCCTGGGTGACATTGTCGTAACTGCGCAAAAACGTAGTACCAGCCTTCAGAAAACGCCGATTTCGATCACTGCTGTGGAAGGTGATACGCTGCAGAAGGCGCAAATCCGCAGCCTTGTAGAAGTCAAAAACCTCGTTCCTGCGATGCAGATGGGCGACAACGGCGGCTATGCGCAGATTACCATTCGCGGGATCGGTATTTCGTCCTTCGTGCCTGGTGCAGACAGCGCCGTCGCACTCAATATGAACGAAGTCTATGTCTCGCGTCCGATTGCTCAGCTTACCGGATTATACGATGTCGCTTCTCTCGAAGCGCTTCGTGGCCCGCAAGGCACTCTATATGGCCGAAACGCGACAGCCGGATCGATCAATATCGCTACTGTCCGGCCGACCGATGAATGGTCGGGCTATGGCCGCGTTGCCGTCGGCAGCTTTAATGCTGTGAATGTGGAAGGTGCCGTGGGTGGGCCGATCGCAGGCGATATGCTCATGGTACGGGTCGCAGGCTTTATCGACAAACGCAGTGGATATGGTCGCAATCTTGTAACCGGGAATGATGTCGGCGATCTTAATTCTCGTGGTATTCGCGGTACGATAGTTTTCCAGCCAGCGCCTAATTTCAAGGCGACGATCATTGCTGATTATTTTAAACAAAATGATCATAATGCCGGCATCCACTATTTTGGTGCGGCCGGTACTGCTAACTTGCCCGGCGCTTCTGGCGTTGTCCCACTCTTCATACGTCAGGGGGGCTACACCGTCGTCGCGGGTCAGGATGTGGCAGCGGGCAGGGATTCCAAGTTTCGCCTGCGCACCACTTCTGTCACCGGTATCCTGGAATGGTCGCTTGGCGCGTTTAGCGTGAAGTCGATTTCTGGCTATCGCGATCAGAATTCCTTTGCTCTAGCACCGCTTGACGCCGGCAGCACAGACAATGCGTTCTATGTCTCGGGCGAGCCGGCGCACCAGTTCAGTGAAGAGATTCAGCTCCATTATGATACTGACAGGTTACACCTCACCGGCGGTGTCTATTATTTTGATGAAAAGGATTCATCGTCTCCAGGGAACGCCGCATTCAAATATTCGGTGGTGGCTCCAGGCCAGGGGCTTCCTCCAAAGGCGCAGGATTACTTTGTCGATTTCGTTGAAATCGGCGGCACGCTGCGCACGACAGCGAAAGCAATCTTTGGCGAAGCAAGCTATGAAGTTATCGATGGCCTGACACTGATCGGTGGCATTCGCTACAGCAAAGAAAAGAAGGTGCACGAGCCACGAAATGCAGGCCCGGGTGTGTTGAAGGCCGGTTGGGGAACGCCATGGATGTTAGGTGATCCTCAACCCGCTATCAACTTCCGGCACGTCAAGACATTCACCTCAACCACGCCTAAGCTCGGCCTCCAATATGAATTGACGCCCAAGACCCTGCTTTATGCGACCTACGCAAAGGGATTCAAATCCGGCGGGTTCGATGTCACGACGACGGGTCCGGCTTTCGAACCGGAGAAGGTCACCGATTATGAAGGCGGCATCAAAACGACGTTGTTCGATAACAAGCTGCGCCTAGCAGTTTCCGGCTTTTACTACGATTATAGCAATTTGCAGGTGCTGCAGCTGATCGGCTTGGCTCAGGTCACTCAAAATGCCGGCAGCGCCAAGGTCTATGGCGGCGAACTCGAATTTACGGCTCTCGTTACGCCGGAGTTACAGGTAAACGGCGCAACATCGCTGCTCCACGCCCGATACAAGCGATATTGTGGTCCTTCCTCAATCCAGACCAAGCTGCTTCTGCCTGCGGGCGTATGCCAAGCTGTTCCTTCGGCGGGTGTCGCTAATTTTAGCGGCCGACGCCTCAGCAATTCGCCTGATTTTAGCGGAAATATAGGTGCAACTTACACTTGGTCGTTACCACAAGGTAATCTGGCCTTGCGCGGAGAAATGAATTACACAACAAAATTCTACTTCTCGCCCGATAATATCGATATTCTAGGCCAGAAGGGGTTCGTAAAAGAGAATGCGTTCCTTACCTATACCAGTAATGCTGGTTGGCATATGACGGCCTTTATCCGAAATATTGGAAACATCACAACCAAGGTGAGTGGTAATGTCAATTCAGCTGTGGTCGGTTCTCCGGCGCGCGGCTCGGTAGCGCCGCCCCGCACTTACGGCATGGAACTGGGCTACAAGTTTTAAAGGAAAGGGACGGACATCTAATGATTTCCGTCCCTTTACTCATTGCGACAATCACGGAAACTTGACGCAATCTGCGCGTCTCATACCACTTTCCTGGCTGCAAGTTTGGCAGCCTTCCAACCCCTATGCGGCATAGCCGTTTCCCAGCGGAATAGAGGCCTTGCGGGCTTTAGGCGACCAATGTCTAAAGGCCCCCGCCAACCTCAACAACCGCGCCAGTCACATAAGAAGATTGGGGCGAAAGAAGATAGGCCACTAC
>TARA_B110001454_G_scaffold7846_1_pt1 | contig 11653 bp, 11 predicted proteins | sample TARA_B110001454 | Tara Oceans TARA_B110001454 (sample SAMEA4397004) | marine metagenome | biome: Polar Biome; feature: [MES] marine water layer (ENVO:01000295) within the mesopelagic zone...; material: water (ENVO:00002006), including particulate matter (ENVO:01000060) such as...... | reverse complement strand
ATTATCAATAAATAATAAAGCTATTGAATCTAAAATTGTATAAGAAAAAATGGTAACAATCATAATAATAAACATAAAACTAGTTCCACATCTTGGGTGAAGCGTTGAAAACTTTTGTGCATTTTTAATGTTTAGCTCTCTTCCTGATTCAAAATTATAGACTGTTTTATGTTCAGCCCCATGATATTGGAATAATCGTTTAATATCATTTAATTGTGATATTAAAATTAAATATATTAGGAAAATTGTTATTCGAATAATTCCAGAAATAATATTAAAATAAAAAGGACTATTTGTATTACCAGGAATTAATAATGATGAAAAATATAAAGGTAATCCTAAAAAAAGTCCAATTGAGAATAGAATAGAAAAAATGCTTATTAATTTCTCAAAAAATATGGTTACTATAGATTTTTTTTTATTTTTATTATCATTATTCTCTGACTCATATATATCTGCAGACCAATCTAGTGTTCGGTAGCCAATTTTCATTGATTCATATAAATGAACAAAACCACGAATAATAAAATATTTTTTCATACGATAACGTTCAATTATAGAAACAAAATTAAATCGCTTAGAAATAATCTCTCCATTTTTCAATCTTAATGCTGTAGCATATGCCCCCGGAACGCGCATCATAACACCCTCAATTACAGCTTGACCTCCAACTAGTATAGAAGTCTTCATGTAAATCATATAAAATGTTTTAATTAATAAATTCATGATAAATTATTTAAAATAATTAATTGAAAATTAAGAAATATAAAAATAGATTTGTGCTAACTTTTTTTGTCTGATTGAAAATTATATTTTTTCATATATTTTTCAACACGACCAGAAGTATCTACTAAATTTTGTTTACCTGTAAAATAAGGGTGAGACTTATTTGAAATATCTAATTTATAGAGAGGATATTCATTCCCATCTTTCCATTTAATAGTATCTTTTGTTTCAATTGTGGATCTTGTTAAAAACGAATGATCACATGAAACATCTTGGAATACAACATATCTATAATTTTTTGGGTGTATATCTTTTTTCATAAAACTATACAATGTCTGATAATTGCAAATCTTGTTTTTTTAGATACCTCATTAAACCAATTTTATCTATAGTCTTTAATGCAGCTACAGACACTTTGATTTTTACGCTTCTTTCTAATTCAGGAATATAAATACTTTTAAGCTGTAAATTAGGCAACTGTCTTCTTTTAGTCTTAATGTGAGACTTAGAAACATTATTACCTACTAAGGGTCGTTTACCTGATATTGCACAAAATTTTGACATCGTTTCCTTTGTATTAATTTCAATTTGTATAAAACGGTCCTTATATTACTAAATAAATTTTTAAATTAAAAGTCTAATTTTTTCAAAGCATCTTTAATTAAAAAGATTGCTTTTGATATAGTTTCATTTGATGTTGCATATGATAGGCGTATATAACCAGGAGCACCAAAACTATCTCCATCAACTGTTACAACCCCAGTTTGATCTAAAATATATAATGATAAATCAGAAGATGTTTTAATTAGCTGACCTGATAGAGTTCTTTTATTTAAATAATTTTCAAAATTAGGAAATACATAAAATGCGCCATTTGGAGTTTCACATAATGTTTCTGGAATCTTCTTTAATTCATTTAAAATTAAATCTCTTCTTTGATGAAATATTTTCTTCATTTCATGAATACAATTTTGATTACCAGAAAGTGCTTCAATTGCGGCATATTGAGCAATCGAATTAGGACAGGAAGTACTTTGTCCCTGTAATTTAGATATTGCTTTTACTAAATTCATATCACCAGCTAAATATCCTATTCTCCAGCCAGTCATTGCGTATGTTTTTGAGCAGCTTTGAAATGTGATGATATTTTTTAATTGTGGGGCGAATGTTGCGATGCTTTTAAAGGGGGTATCATATGTTAATTGTTCATAACATTCATCAGAAAAAAGCCAAATATCAGATCTATTTTTAACTATATCTAATAATTGTAAAATTGCTTCATCACACCATACTCCTCCAGTAGGGTTTGATGGTGAATTAATTATAATCCCTTTAGTTTTATTATTAATTTTATTAATTAAATCATTAAAATCTGGTTCATTCTGTTTAGAAGAATCAGTATTTACAAATATAGGTGTTGCACCAGTAACTGTAACAAAATCAGGGAATGAAACCCAATATGGTTTAAAAATTATGACCTCATCATTTTTTTGAAATAATGCCTGGCATGCATTGTATAAAGAATGCTTTCCCCCACAGGAAACTACTATTTGTTTTGGATCAAAATTTAAATTATTATCTCTAGCTAATTTTTTACAAATTGCTTCTTTAAGCTCTAGTGTTCCTCCTCCAGGAGTATACTTTGTATGTCCATTCTTAATTGCCCAAATAGCAGCATTTTGTATATGCTCGGGAGTTGAGAAATCAGGTTCTCCAACACTCATATTATAAACTGGTTTATTGGCTCTTTTAAGTTCTGCGGCCTTGCTTGTCATTTCAAGAGTCGCGGAAGGTTTTATTCTAGAGATACGATCTGTAAACATCTCAAATCAGCTGCTCATGGAATCTAAAAATTCTCTATTATGTTTTGTGCGTTTAAGCTTTTCAATTAAAAACTCCATCGCTTCAATATTCGTCATATCATTGATAATTTTTCGTAATAACCAAATTCGAGATAAATCTTTTTTACCAATTAATTTATCTTCTCTCCTGGTGCTTGAACGATTAATATTAATAGAAGGATAAATACGCTTATCACTTAAGTCTCTATCTAATACTAATTCTTGATTTCCAGTTCCTTTGAATTCTTCAAAAATTACTTCATCCATTCTGCTTCCAGTATCAATTAATGCTGTTGAAATAATAGTTAAACTCCCACCATTTTCAACATTCCTTGCTGCTCCAAAAAATCTTTTTGGCTTATGCAGGGCATTGGAATCAACACCACCAGATAATATTTTTCCACTATGTGGAATCACCGTATTATATGCTCTTGCTAACCTGGTGACTGAATCTAATAGAATAACTACATCTTCTCCTGTTTCAACACATCTCTTTGCTTTAGATATAACCATTTCTGCAACTTGAACATGACGAGTTGCAGGTTCATCAAACGTAGAAGCTACAACTTCTGCTTTTACACTACGCGCCATATCAGTTACTTCTTCTGGCCTTTCATCAATTAATAGAATAATCAAGTTAATTGATGGATCATTTGTAGATATCGCATTTGCAATTTTTTGCAATAAAATTGTTTTCCCTGTTTTTGGCTGAGCAACAATAAGGCCTCTTTGCCCTTTACCAACGGGAGCTAACATATCAATTGTTCGTGTAGAAATATTTTCTGCATCTGTTTCCAATTTAATAATTTCATCAGGATATAAAGGAGTTAGATTTTCAAAAGGAACCAATCCACGTGATTCATGTGGATTAATGCCATTTACTGTTTCAACTTTTAGTAATGCGAAAAATCTTTCATTATCTTTTGGAGTTCTAATTTGTCCATAAACAAGATTTCCTGTTTTTAAGTGGAACTTTTTAATTTGAGAATGAGATACATATATATCATCTGGTCCCGGTAAATAACTATAATCAGGAGACCGTAAAAATCCATATCCATCAGATAATACTTCTAAAACACCTTCACCAAAAATTGTTTCTTTATTTTTAGCTTTTGTTTGTAATATAGCTTTAATCAGGTCTTGTTTTCTTAAACCCGAATATTCTTTAAAGCCTACTGAATCACACATTTCATGCAATTCTTTAACTGTCAATTTTTGCAGTTCTCTCGTTTTCATTCAAACTCCTGTTTAATTATTATATGAAAAAAGATTGATTTTTTTAAGTGGAATTAAGGAATTCTCTACAATATCATTAAGTTAATATCCTTTTATGGTCTAGTGCAAAACAATTTTTAAAAAAACTATTTATTGCTGTGCCTAAAAAATGACTACCAATAATAACCAAAGTATCATTTTCTTTTAACTTTTCAATACTTAATTTCATAGCATTATTTATATGTTTTTCAATAATAATATTATTTTTATTCCCAAAAATAATTGCAATTTCTTTTGCAGGCATGCTATTACGAATATTAGTTTCAGAACATATTATTTGATGGAATTTATTTCCATATTTTTTTAATGTTGTTTTAATTTTTTTATTTCTTTCAAAAGCGCACAATAGATATTTTTGATTAATTTTTTTTTTATCAATATAGTCATCAAAACTTTTTATAAAACAATCCAGGCTAGATTGGTTGTGTGCAACATCAAAAATAATTAATGGCTTTTTATTTAAAATTTGAAATCTTCCATGCCATATAGTATTTTTAATCCCTATTTTCATGTTTTTTGTACTAATATTAATGATATTCTTTTTCTTTAAATAATCAACAACTATTTGAGCAAGATTTGCGTTTTGTATTTGATGTAAGCCGTATAAATTTTTTAATGATATATTAGTTGTTATTGTATTTGGAAACATTAAGTTTAAATTGTGTATTTTTGCTTCTTTTATTAAAATATTTTTTGCAATTAATGGTTGATTAGAGGAAAATATAAATTGTGTATTTTTATTTATTGCTTTTGATTTATCTATAGAAATTAAAGATAACGTATTGCCTAATAAAGAATGATGGTCCATTGAAATAGGTGTAAAAATAATTCCTTGGTTTTCACAGGCAGTTACACTATCAAATTTTCCCCCAAGGCCTGTTTCTAATATACAATAATCAACCTTTTGTTTATTGAAATACCAAACAGAAATAACAGTTAGTAATTCAAAAAAAGATGGTTTAATAGCTTTAATTTCATTTTTATAGTTATTAACAAATTGTTTAATAATATCATCTTGAATTAATTGATGATTAATACGAATTCGTTCATTTAACTTTACTAAATGTGGAGAACTAAATAAACCAACCCTATATCCACCATGAGACAATATACTAGACAGCAATGCTGATATAGACCCCTTCCCGTTTGTACCAACAATCTGAATAGAATAAACTTTTTTATGAGGATTATGACAAACGTTTAATAATTGTTTTGTTCGTTTGAGTCCATATTTAATTTTCTTAGATGATATACTTAATAAATAGTCTGAAATGTTCATTTATAATTTAATATACTCAATATCTAGTGAATCTTCTTTTAAAAATATTGAGGCAAGTTTATTAAATTGAATAGATTTATCTGTTAAAAAATATTTAATATATTTTTGATTTTTGGTAGATGTGTTAAGAATGTTTTTATTTAAAAAGTTTTTAACATATATAGAAACTATATTGGCTGAGTTAATTACAACTATATTTTTAGCAATATTTTTTTTAATAGTATTAATTAATAGAGGGTAATGGGTACAACCTAAAATCAATACATCGATTGTCGAAATTTTTTTTTTATTTAAATATAAATTGCATAAGTCCTGTGCAATTTTATGGTCCGCTAAACCTTCTTCAATTATAGGGACAAAGAGAGGACATGCCTGGGTAATAATATTTAAATTATTATTAAATTGAGTTAATTTCATTTCATATGCTCTCGAGCTAATGGTTGCTTTTGTCCCAATAATACCAATAGATTGTTTTTTTGTAGTTTGAATAGCGTGATGAATGCATGGATCAATAACATTAATAATGGGTATAGATATATACTTTTCTAAGGCTTCAATAGCTAATGCTGATGCTGTATTGCATGCAACAACAATTAATTTTACTTTTTGTTTAATTAAAAAATCACAAATTTTATTTGAATACTCAACAATTGTTTCTTTACTCTTCGTTCCATAAGGTAAATGAGCTGTATCTCCAAAATATATAAATGATTCATTGGGTAAAATATCTGTTAATTCTTTTAGAACCGTCAGTCCCCCTAAACCACTATCAAATATTCCTATTGGATTGTTATTGTTTTTCATATTTGTTTTTAAAATCTACAACGGCTTCAAATAAACCTTTGGCAATTTCTCTTTTATATTGAGCTTTTGATAATTGTTTCGCTTCATATTTATTTGTTACAAATCCAACCTCAACTAATACGTTGGGCATAGAGGCCCCAACTAAAACATGGAAACCTGCTTGTTTTACACCTCGGTCATTACTATTTAACCTCTTTGATAAATTAGCTTGGATTCGTTCTGCTAAAAACTCACTTCCTTTCATTGCAGAATTTTGAGTTATAGTAGCCACAATTTTTTTTGCATCTGAAAAATCAATATATTGGTGATTTTTCTCTTCCAATTTGATGGTTTCATTTTCTCGTTTAGCTACTTCAATTGCTGCCTCAGTTTTACCTATACGTAACAAATATGTTTCAAATCCTTTGATTTTATGATTAGCTGAATTTGCATGTATACTAATAAACATATCTCCACCTGAATTATTTGCAATTTGAGTTCTTTTCCAAAGAGGTATAAAGACATCCTCATCTCTGGTATAAATTACCTTTAGTCCCAAATTTCTTTCAATCATCTTACCTAATTGCTTTGAGATATCTAATGTAATTTCTTTTTCTTTTATATTGTCAACTCCAATTGCACCAGGATCTTTTCCTCCATGTCCTGGATCAATAACAATCGTATCAATTATCCATTTTTCTCGCAATTCTTTTATTTTCTTACTATTTTTTGATTGCTCAATTGATAATAAAAGCTCGATAGAATTATCTGTTGTATTTAATGATATATCATCAATTTTTTTATTAATTAAAAATGATAGTTGTCCTGATTGTTTTTGTTGAATAGAATTTATTTTAGTAATGGGATAGGTTAACTGAGAATTTTTAATACCCATAGAATCAATGGCACTATTTAGTATCGTAATATTTAGCCAGCCTGATTTATTAATTGAAGTAGCAATATTTTTTTTGGGAAATTTTTTGGTTGTTTTAATTGATAAAACAATTCCATTTGTTTTATTTTGGATATTAAAATCCTTTACATTGTAAATATTAGTTAAGACTCTGGCAATATTTTTTTTTGATTCGATTAATTGTACCGGCATATTAATAGATTCAAGAATATGATAAAAAGGTAAAAGGGGGACATGTAATACGTTATTTTTTAGAATTACATCATAGGTTAAATGATATATTTTATCATCAATTTTAAAGTATGAAGAAAATGGAGAAAAGTACATTTTTTTATTTTCAAAAATTACTTCCAATTTTTCTTTAGATTGATAATACGTGCTTTGTAATTCATGAGATTTAATAAACTCATTCAGTGAAATATATTCTATTTTATTATACTTAGTTATATTTAATGATAACTCGCTTTTTGGAATTGGCTGTGTAAAGATAATGCTTGTTAAAAAAATAAAGTGGATAAAATATTTATAAAAAATTTTCAATTAATTAATAGTCTTTGAATCCATAATCTTAAAAACTTTTTCTCCTGGCTTAACCATGAGGAATTTTTCTCTCGCTAATTGTTCAACATACAAAGTATCTATTTTTAATTTGGTTATTTCATTTTGAATAGAGATTTGTTGATTTAACAAAGATTGAATTTGTGTTTGAAAATTATTTTTCTCTCTTTTAACAGCTATTAATTTTTTAATACCAAAATCAGTATAAACTAAATATGTTATTCCTCCTATTAAAAGAATTAACAACATATATGTTCTATTTTTTATTTTAGTTCTATATTTTTTATTTTTTTTCATATTTAATAAACTTATCCTGAGCATAAACTACATTATTTTTTAATATTTCTTCAATTCTTAATAATTGATTATACTTTGCAGTTCTATCCGTTCTACATAATGAGCCTGTTTTAATTTGTCCTGCATTAGTGGCTACCGCTAAATCAGAGATAAAGGTATCTTCTGTTTCTCCTGATCGATGAGAGATAATTACCCCTAAATCATTGCTTTGTGCCAATTTGATAGCATCAATTGTTTCTGAAATAGTTCCTATTTGATTTAATTTGATTAATATAGCGTTCATTGATTTTTGGTTAATTGCTTTTTGTAATAATTTTGTATTTGTTACAGTTAAATCATCTCCTACGATTTGAACTTTATCACCTAAAACCATGGTCAAAACATTCCAATGTTTCCAATCGTTTTGATCCAAACCATCTTCAATAGATATAATTGGATATTTTTCACACAACTCTTTATAATAGTCAATAAGCTCTAAAGATGAATAATAACGACTATTTAAATAATACGATTCTTTTTTTTGATTATATAATTCACTTGCAGCAACATCTAGTGCTAGCACAATTTCATTGCCCAACTTATAACCTGCCTTATTTATAGACTTAACAATTAGCTGCAATGCTTCTTCATTACTTTCTAGCATGGGCGCAAAACCACCTTCATCTCCTATAGATGTACTATAATTAATTTTCTTTAATAATTCTTTAAGAGTATGAAAAATTTCCATTCCTGCTTTTAGAGCTTCACTGTAGGATTTAAAACCAATTGGTATGATCATAAATTCTTGGATATCAACATTATTGTCTGCGTGACTACCGCCATTTAAAATATTCATCATGGGTGCTGGTAATATCAATTTTGGGGGATGTATTAAATCTTTTTTATTTATATAATTGTAGATATAATGAAACAACGATTGTTTTTTGCTTAATGCCGCAGCTCTTACACAAGCTAAAGAAACCGCCAAAATTGCATTCGCACCTATTTTTGATTTATTATCTGTACCATCTAGACTTATCATTAAATCATCAATTTGTTTTGTAGCAAAAGGAGATTGTCCCAATAGATGTGGCTTTAAATTATTATTGATATTGTTGATTGCATTATTCACGCCCTTGCCATGCCAGTGAGACTTTTGTTTATCTCTTAATTCTAATGCTTCTTTATCTCCTGTTGAGGCACCACTAGGAACACATGCACTTGCAGATATCCCATCACTTAAAATTACTTCAACTTCTATAGTTGGGAATCCTCTAGAATCTAATATCATTCTTGATAGAATGTTTTGTATTTTTGTAGACATAATTATAACTACCTTATTAAAGTTAGATTAGTATTAATTTATACTAATTATAATATTTGATATGATATCTATTAAAAAATATACTGAAAAATTAAATAATATTTGGGATGATTTTATTTTTAACTCTAACAATGGAACAATTTTTCACACCCAACAGTTTTTAAGTTATCATCAAAATAAAAAATTTACTAATCATTCATTACTATTTTTTGATAAAGATATTTTATTAGCTGTTTTGCCGGCATCAATCATTAAAAATAATAATCAAAATATATTATGTTCACATCCAGGAGCGAGCTTTGGAGGGATAGTATATAGTCAAAATTTAAACTTTATAACATATAATAATATTATTTCTTGCTTAGAGCAATATTGTATTAAAAAGAAATTTGATATAATTCGACTAATTAATACACCTAACATTTATCATAAAATAAAAGATGATTCATTTAATTATTTGCTTCAATGGAGGGAATTCATTCAAAAAGAGACTTATATATCACATTATTTAGAAAATAATTTTGAGATCAAAACTTTAGATCTATTACATAAAAGGAAGCAGAGATATATTAAAAATATTATTCAAAACAATAAGTTTTCATATAAAGTAGATCAAAGCTTCAATTTATTTTATCCTATTTTATTGCAATCAAAAAAATTGTTTAAAACTTTCCCAACACACTCATTGAAAGAATTATTTTTATTAAAAAAAGAATTCCCTGAAAAAATTCATTTGCTTTTATTTTATGATTATCAAACTGTTGTTGGTGGAAGTGTATTATTTTTTACAACTAATGATACTGTGCTAATTTTTTATAATGCAATTAATCCTAAATATAAACAATCTCATCTATCAACATATCAGTTGTATGAATGTATGAGATTTGCTAAAAAAAATAACAAAAAAATAATTGATTTTGGTGTTTCTCATACTCCGGAAACTAAAAATCCTCTTGACCCAAAATTTAGCTTAATACAATTCAAGGAACATTTTAGCGCTAAAGGGGTTTTAAGAATAGTATATGAAAAGGCTTTAAATGAATAGTTTTCTAAATTTATCCCTTATTTATGGGTTAGGATTTTTATTTTTAAGAGGGATTTCTTTTCTTCTTTTACCTGTATATACTAATTTATTATCGACTTTTGATGCAGGAATTATATTTATTTTATATACAATTTTAGCTTTTTTAAATCCTGTTTTCGCAGCTGGCTTGGATTCTGCTTTATTTAAATTCTATAATTTAAAACAATATTCTAAAGAAAATATCATTAGCACTTCTATGATATTTTTATTTATGACCTCTTTGTTTTTGTCTGGTCTACTTATATTAATTTCACAAACAACTATAGTTGATTTTATTGATGTGCCTTACAATTGGCTTTTATATTTAAGTATTGTATTGTTTTGTGATTCAATATCTGCGCGCTCGCTTGTTATTTTGCGTTTAAAAGAAAAAGCATGGTATTATTTGTTTATTGGTTTGATTAATATTGTCGCGTCTTTAACATTTAATATCTTATTTATTTCTTATTATAATTTATCTAATATTGGAGCAGTATATGCTTTAATGTTGACATCTATAGTGCAAGTAACGGTATTAATCCCTATTATAGTTAAGTTAATTAATTTTAATAAAATTGACTTTTTATTATATAAAAAAATGCTCCTTTTTGGGTTACCTTTTTTACCTGCAACAATTTTGTTTATAACAATAGGTATGATTGATCGTTTTTTTATTGAATCATATCTAGGCTTAACACATGTAGGAATATATAGCGCTGGATATAAAGTAGGGAGCATTATAAGTATTATTATTATTGCTTTTAATCTTAATTGGCAGCCTTATTATTTAAAAATTCAAGATGATAAAAATTTTTCAAAAAACATTGCAACTATCAGTCAAATATTTTTCACAATTATTTTATATATTGCAACTTTTATGTGTTTGTTTGCTAATGATTTAATAAAAATTAAACTATTTGGTTTCCATATTATAGGGGAGAGTTTTTGGGAGTCTTCTATTATAATACCCTGGGTAACATTTGGCTATGTTTTTTATGGTTTATATGTATTGCAATCTCCATCTCTATATATAAAAAATAAACAAAATTGGACTCCTCTTTTTTGGGGATTAGGCACTATTATAAACATTATTTTAAATATTATCTTAATTCCTTGGCTCGGAATTATAGGTGCAGCAATTTCAACTTTCTTTAGCTATGTATCTATGTTTGTTTTTATTAAGATTAAAAATAGATTATGGTTACCCATGCCAATTATAAACTCACAAATTTTATTATACATACTTTGTACCTTGTTGACTTTATTGTTTAGATATTATAATCAAAACGCATTAATGATTAGTTTGGCTTTTATAGTGTATACTATTGCAACTATTCAATTATTAAATCATATTAAAAAGAATCAATAAATGAACAAAAAAATAGCGATATTTTTTTTAGGTGATTATAGATTTGATGGCCGCTGCTGTAACATGATCGAAACTTTAACAAAAAAAAATAAAGTAACTATCTATCATAATCAAGATATTAATTTTTCGATTACAAATACAAATAAAAATTTAATAATTACAAATATTTCTATATCAAAAATAAAATGGATTAAATATATAGTATGGTTTTGGAATATTTATAAAAAAAATATTTTTAATTATGAT
>TARA_B110001454_G_scaffold4763_1_pt1 | contig 11661 bp, 6 predicted proteins | sample TARA_B110001454 | Tara Oceans TARA_B110001454 (sample SAMEA4397004) | marine metagenome | biome: Polar Biome; feature: [MES] marine water layer (ENVO:01000295) within the mesopelagic zone...; material: water (ENVO:00002006), including particulate matter (ENVO:01000060) such as...... | reverse complement strand
TACCGTGGTTCAATACCCATAGTGTTAATAAATAAATTCGCGGAATAGGGGTTATTATTAACATTAATCTGAAAACCAATATAGTCCCTTCCCGGTGATAGCGATATAAGCAAGAACAACGATATGGTTTTAAAATATTGTTTGTTCATTAACACAACTGCGTTTTATCAATAATTGAAACCCTGTAATCAAATAACAATCATTTATAATCTGATAATATGCTACTTATACAACAGGTCAATCTTTTGGCATAGGGAATATGTAAAAACTCATTCGGCCCATGGGCATTAGATCTGGGCCCAAGAACGCCAGTTATTACAAACTGAGCCTCTGGAAATTGTTCTCCCAGCATAGCCATAAAGGGGATAGTTCCACCTTCGCTAATAGAACAAGGATTCTCACCAAAGTACTCTTTTGATGCTTTTTCTATTGCCCCAACAAGCCAGGGGCTTGTTTCTGGAGCATTCCAACCATCAGCCGCCTCTTCAAAATCAAGCTCTAGTGTGGCCCCGTATGGTATGTTTTCATCTAATTTCTTTTCAATTTCTAGCTTTGCTTGTTGGGCATCAACCATTGGCGGGATACGCATAGAAAGCTGTAGGGTTGTATAGGGTCTTAGTACGTTCCCCGCGTTCGCAGTTGGCGGAAGGCCATCTGACCCAACAATAGACAGAGCCGGTCTCCAGGTTCTTCTTAGTACGCCTTCTACTTTGTCTGTTGTGGATGGTTTCATACCCTCTTTCCAGGGAAACTCTTTTTCAACCTCATCACCTAAAATTGAAACAAGGTTCTTAGTCTCATCTATTCTATGTTTTGGAATATTAGTGTGTAGATTTTCTAATAAAATTTCTCCGGTAGACTCATCTTCTAGTCTTGATAATAACTGCCTCGCAATTCTAAATGAAGAGGGGACGTGACCACTCGCACCACCTGAGTGAACCCCTTCACTAAGGACCCCTACTTTCATGGATATACCGATAAGCCCACGCAGTGAGGTCGTTGTCCAGAACCTGTTGTAGTCACCCGCTCCAGAGTCTAGACAAATAACCAGATCAGGAGTCCCTATTTTATCGGAGCACATTTCCATGTAGTGTGGAAGATCTGGTGAGCCACTTTCTTCAGAAAATTCAATCAACACTAGTATTCTTGGATGATCAATGTTTTGTTCTTTTAGGGCTCTTATACTTGAGATAGAGGCAAAGAGTGCGTACCCGTCATCCGCGCCTCCACGACCATAAAGTTTATCATCTTTTAGAACAGGTTTCCATGGTCCCAGGCCATCGGCCCAACCATCCATCTCTGGTTGTTTATCCAGGTGTCCGTACATAAGAATATTCCCATCCTTTGTACCGGGAATGTCAACCATAATAATAGGAGTTCTTCCAGGTGTTCTCTCGATGGTCACTGTTGATCCAATAGGCTTGTTTTTGGCTGCCCAATCTACCGCTAGGTTTAAGACCTTATCCATGTGTCCATGTTTTTCCCAGTCGGGATCAAAAGAGGGAGATTTGTTTGGTATTTTTATATAATCGACGAGTGCGGGAACAATCTTATCATCCCAAAACTTATTCACCTCATTAATTAATTTTTGGTGGTTCATTGTGTCTCCTATTTCAATAAAAGAATTTTTTGTTCATGGCTAAAATTACCATCATTGATAATTAAAAAATATGTTCCTGAGGGGACCCTATTTCCATCTTTATTTAACCCACTCCAACCAAAGGAATGAGAGCCCGGATCGAGATTCCCACTAAACAACTGAATAATGGATTGACCACTGAGATTGAATATTTCTACAGTAAGATTACGAGGCTTACCAATCGTAAGAGGGATCTCAATATTATTATTAAATGGATTTGGGTATGCGCTGCCAAGTTTAAACTTATCTGTAGTCATTGGTTGGTCAACCGAAACAGTGACCGGTTCAAATTTTATTGATTCTATATTAAAACCTGATTGTACAATCTGGATTCTTAAAAACACTTCTGTGTCAGTAATGTTGATGGACGATATGGGTATATCTTCCCAGCTATACCACCCGCCGGTAGAGGGAACGTTCACCACGCCTACATTTTGACCATTTACCTGAGCAAAGAACATACCGCCACTGTTTTGAGCTGAAACCGCGACCGTCAAAGTATAATTTCCAGGCTCCACGTCTTGAATAGTATATCCGAGCCATTCCCCGGTTTCTGTCCAACCTATATTGTAGGGGTGTCCACTGGAGTTATTATTCGTTTCTATATCTACACCATCATTACGATAGGACCACCCATCATTATAGCCACCGTCGCCATTATTGATATAGTCGCTATCGGTATAGGACACTCCCCATGTGCCGATGTCATACTCGACCGCTGGAATAGTTCCGGGTATAGAATGAGCGCTAAATGGTTTAGATATTGACCCATATTCAGGGTCGGTTAACGAGGCGATTACCCCTGGTCTTGTGATACAGTTTTCAATCTTTAAGCTGTTTGTAAAAATTAATAGGGCGGCCTCTGCATACGCACTGGATGGCTGGGACCCGCTACCGCTCCAGTAGTCAATAAGCGTTTGATACTGTGGCTGAACAACTACTGAAAAAGGGCTGGTAATTTTTTCGACCTTTTTGTGGGTCCAAAAGTTCCAGCCGATATTATTGTCTTCAAGAAGATTAAACACCTCCCAATACCATGCGCTAGAGTTTTCACCTGATTCACCCATCCAAAGTGGAATATCATAGGTGCTGCTCATACTCAGATAAGACATTATAGTTGAGTAGTCTGTCTCTCCCCAATATTTATGAAACGAGTAAGACATATTATCATCCCAGGGAGGGGTAAGCCCTGTAAAATCTGTTCCATACCAGTTGCCCTCAATAAACACAATATGGTTTTGATCTACCTCTCTGATTGCGGTGGTAATGTCAATGTAAAGCTGTTTGAACTCGGTCAGGGTAACACCCGTAGGAAGCACAGGCTCATTGATCAGATCGTATCCTGCAATAAGCGTATTATCGGCGTAATAGTCTGCTATCTCTCTCCATATCTGAATCGCTAACAGCTTATTGTTTTCCTCTAACCAGAGTCTGGCCGTACCATCACTGTCGCTGATGGGGCCACCATTCTGAGCGCCGGGAGCACAGTGCATATCAAGGATCACATACATATTATATGGCTCGCACCAGGTGAGTAAAGAGTCAATAATTTCATAACCTATGGGAGTCTGAGATCCTGATGGGTTAAAAAACTGTTTATAATGAAAGGGGATTCTGATGTGGTTAAATCCCCACTCAGCGATCTGATCTATGTCTGCCTGGGAAACATAGTTATCTCTATAATTATTCCAAAACTCATCGGCACCATCTTCCCCAACTAGTTCTTCTATTTTTGCCTCAATTTCAGTGGGGGACTCAAACCCGTCTATCCATCCTTTATTGTGCAGCATGTAGCCCTCGGGGACTAGCCAACCACCAAGGCCAAAACCTCTAAGCAGTATTGGCTCTCCGGTGCCCTCAACGATCTGTCCATTTTCCACGTGGATAAATCCCTGTGATAAGGACAGGCTAGATAAAATCAAGATATGTTTTATTATTCGCATTCTTGGCACCTATTAAAGCACACGGAACTTATAACTATATCCTCAGAACTTGTATTTATTACTCTGTCATTATGTTGTCCAACCCCACATTCGCTAGGAACGGTTTCCCAGCCACCAGACCAAGTATCCGGCAAATAACCATTCCTAAATTTATAAGTAAATGTCGAATTTTTTGGGAGGGACAGAGAGATACTCCATATATCGGTTTCAGAAGTAGGCGTCATCTGCATTCCGCCTGGCTGTCCTGATCCCAGGTCTCCACCAGACAACCAAACCCCGGTACCGTTTGTGGTTACATTTTTCATGTCTACATTAAAGGTTACACTCACATCATTATTTGTCTCCGATTTCTTATATACTCTAACATAGTCAATAAGCATTTTCATTGGAAACTTAGTGGGGTCTATACCCTGTACTCCTCCCCAGTCTCCTCCAAGAGCTAGATTAAGAATTAGATAGTGAGGGCTGTCAAATGGCCACTGAGAAATATCCCCACCACTATTATTATAGACAAAGAAAAAGGATTCATCATCTACTAAATATCTTAAGTAGTTTGGGGTCCACTCAAGACTATATATGTGGAAACTATCGGTCGCAGTAGGTACAGTAGTTGACCCTGATTTTTGTGTGTTCATGGCATGGTTAAAAGTTTCTGTGTGAATCGACCCGTGAATACCATCATCATCGTAGCCGACATGTTCCATAATATCAATCTCCCCACATTTTGGCCATCCAATGGATGAAATATTTTCACCAAGCATCCAAATAGCGGGCCAGGACCCTCTCCCTTTTGGGAGCTTTGCACGAATGTCAAAGCGACCATAGGTTGTGCTATATTTTCCTGCTGTATTAATTCTTCCGGATGTATAGTCAGAGCTATATTCGTTCCCCTGATAGTCAGTATCAAAATATCCTGGCTCTATTATTCCTCGAATCACCAGAGACCCATCCTCAAGGTATAGGTTTGTATCTCTGTTTGTATAGGCCTGTAGCTCGTTATTGACCCAGCCCGGTCTCCAACGTAGAATATTCCACCTGTTCTGATCTAGAGATGCGGTTTCGAACTCATCTGCCCAGACCAGGCTCCAGTCTGGGTTTGTAGCTGGCTCATTATTCTCTGAAGCGGCTTCACCCGAACTATTTTCACAGCTAAATAAAACAATAAATGATAAAAGGATAAAGTGACCCACGTTTCTGACCATTATTTTATAAATAATATTTTTCGTTCTTCATTGACATTATTATTTTCTATTTGAAAAACATATGCTCCTGATGAAACAAGGTTTCCTCTATCGTTTTGACCGCTCCAAAAAACAAGATTATTCCCGGGTTCAATATTAGAAGGACTCGAAGAAAAAACTTTTTGACCACTTATATCAAATATTTTATAGTGAACCACCGATGAGTTTTTTATCTCTATTGGGATCGACACCCGCCCGTTAAACGGATTCGGGTATGGATAACCTAGTAAAAACTCATTTGGAACGACTTCGGCTGAAATATTTAGGGGGTCTCCATTGTAACCTGTGTCCCCTGGCGTGGTTAAACAAAGGATCATGAGCCCATAGTCAAACACAACGTTTGCATATGTAAAATCAGCATTATTTCCATCAAACGTGTGAGATGCCTTGCTCCATCTTGAGGTATCAAAGTATTCAAAATCATCTTGCCACAGCTGTATAAAGTTGTTGTCAGTACCATAATTTCCAGTTCCTGGAACGTAGGCATAATATTTGACCCAATCATAGAATGCATAAACAGGCAAAACACTTTCATCGAAAGGGCCGACCCAGCTTACCGCGGTTGGCTGCCATATGTTCATCATTATTTTTTGATGGTGATACATAGAGTCGACATAAAAATTATTTACTGATCTTATTAACAAATCATCGACAAAGAATGAAACGTAGTCTGGGGTCCACTCTATCGCATAAGTGTGGAAATCATTCTGTGGATCAAAACTGATTTCAATCAGTTCCGGGAGGTCCCAGGAATTTTGTATAATAAGGTTTGTCTGAACCTTGTTATTGTATTGTCCTAAAAGCTCTATGTCAATCTCGTTCCAGTGTTGTGATCCGTTTAACCCTTCAGACCAGTAGTCTCGATAAAGGAAGAATGAGTTCACCACTCCGCTTCCGGGAGCTGCTTTCATTTTCGTTTCAAAACGGCCATACCGGTATGATGTATTTGTTCTGAGTTCACCACCTCTGTAGGGGACAGCTTCTAGCCGAGTGTAAAAAAATATTAGTAAAACAATAAACAAACTCTTTCTCATATTCCCCCTTTTTTATTTAAAACAAAAAACCTGATCTAGGACAGTTAACATTAATTTTTCGAATTTTTCCAGTTCTTGAGAAAACATCATGGCTTAAATCTTCTTTTATAATATTTCCATCGGACGTTGTTTCGGTTTTGTCTTGAGTGGTAATCGTGTGAGTCCAATTATTTTTACCTAAAGTATATATAATTGGAACCTGGCAATAGGTAAAGGCTAGTTGGTCTTTTCTCAATTCAATTGATTGAATATTTTGATGAATATCTACATAAGTGAAGTTACGTTCTTCATCTAAAAACTCAGAAATTTTCAACAAAGAGGTGTCGAAAGTAATTTGACCCTCTAGTATGCGACAGCCTAGCTCACTCATTCGGGTAATTATCTCTTCTTTTACCTGTCCGGTCATGCCTGGCTGCTGTGCGCCTCTATCTTTTGGTGTGTGTGAGTATGGATCATAAGGGAATGCCCCGTACTCTTGCGGAGTCTTTTCAGTGCTAAGCCCGGATCGTATTTTATAATACATTTTACCTAAATTTTTAATTATATCTTGGTGCTCGCCATTTTTTATTGCCCTAAAAAAGACCTCTTGAGTTGCTAACAATAATTTTGAGACCATGTGCCAGTAGATCGACCCGATACCCTCGTATGCAAACATAGTGCCAGACCGGCCAGTATAATTCTGGTGATCGAAGATTTCAGTGTAACTATCGACTACTAATTTTTTTCCCTTAGATACTAGGCCCTCCCAGTTTTTATTTTTGCCGAGATTGGATAATGACACTTCTAACTTATTAGCGTTTATTATGTGCGAACTAAAGCGGCACCGATTATTACCGTCGACACAAATGATCTCAGTGTTAGCTTGTTCAATCAATTTTTTTAGTAACTGGCTTTTGGTTATCACATCTTCCGGTATAATATTTTTTTCCATAAATGGTTTCAGGGTTCTAGTCGGATACAACATAAAACTGTTTTGATCTTTTCGATATATTTTACTAGAGAATAAGCTTTCTAAAAGAGCGATCGCTTCCTCCGACTTTATTTTCCCAGAGCTTAATGCCGCGACCTGCCCCTCTAGCATGGGATATAGTTTTGTTATTTGTAAATTTTTATCATCTTGTATATTTATTGTGTTATACGAGCCGTATAGACCGTCATCCTTGTTGTTCAATATTGTTCTGTCTATAAAGGCTAAAACAATACTATTAAATCTGACAATTTCTTTCAGGTCGACTGTTTTGTCTCCTTTGGATGATTGGTTATAGATATTATTTCTGTAATCAGAAAAAACAGTTTGTAGTTGCTCCACAAAGCGTCTCCTCGGAAATGGATCTGTAACGCTCCCATCAACATAGTCTTTGTTTTTATTAAACAGGCTGTGTGTGTCCTGGAACCAGACTGCCACCTCAACCGACACGCTCACAGACTCTGGTGAATGCGTAAACAGTTTATTTAAAAACGTTAAATATCTCCGCAAATAGTATAGCGTAACCATTGATACCCCATACCCAACCAGCGCATTGTTTGCATCGTTCCACTCTGGTCTCTGAGTGTTCATCCAGATACCGCCATCCGGTATAAAGTTTGACACTTTAGCAAGAGAAAGGGTCAACAGTTTTTCCGTTAGTGTTACGTGTACGACCTCGTCATTTTTTAATACCAGCCTTGCATCCGAGCCTATCCGTTCAACCTGTTTTAATATGGAGTTGTGTAACTTATGATCAAAGTCTATTGTCTCTTTTGGATTGCTGAAAATTTGATTTATATCCTTGATCTTATACGGGATATTTGCAGAACTAAAAATTTTCTTGTCCAGATTATCGATCAGAAAATCTGATTTAAGATTCCACTGTGCCTCTAGTAGTTTCAACAAATATATTATTTGATGGTCGTTCCAGTACCCGATATGGCCCCAGGTATCTTCTGGGTCTATGACCTCCCAGTCTATTCCCTCTCTGTTTATTCTGTATGGATTAAACCCGTCTTGAGTACAGGCATTTAAAAACTTGCTTATCATTGAACTAAGAGCGAGCGGGAAGCTAACTGATAGGCCTTCCCAGTTTTGAAAAATATCACGCCAGTTACCTTCGTAGTAGTATAATGTTTCTGACGTATCGTTACTTACTTTAATGTTAAACTGATTCCAGGGTCTACTTGGGTCCCCATGTCTTCGCCCAAAAGTGAGGGGCAAATACTCATAACATAACCGAGAAAAAGAGGTGTCCCCCGATTGTAGACCAAGATTGATGATATTTTCTAGCGGGTCGTTGTCAGTTAACTGATCCAGGGAATCTATAGATCTATCATAGATAAATGAGTTTCTGGTTTTGATAAAATCCAAAAGATCATATTTATTGATTTTATAATTATCGACAAAAATCCCACCACGCATTATATTAAAAAGAACATTTGCAGTGTGGTGCATATTGTTATTTTCTGAGGAGCTCATCTGCAGCCCATCTGAGTTCCCGATGTATTTTACTAACGAGTCGTGATTGCTTTTTATACTGTCTTCTAATTCACAATCTATGTCCGGGATCATATTTTTCAATCTGGAGATTTTATTGTGATCGAGGTTTACATCTAAAACAATATCCCAGGCAGCGGACGCCCCCGGTTTCAAAATTGTTTTTGCATTTACAAAATATGATCCGGCAGCACCCGTTAGTAAATGATGCTGTTTAAATATTGGATCTTGTAAATGCTGAGAGGATCGTTCTAACAACAGACTATATGTAAGATCCAGGCTGCTCCTGCACCATACCACATTTGCTGTTAGCGCCTCAACCGGGTCTGGCCGGTCCACGATCAAAGACCCCAAAGAAAAGACAGCTATGTTTGTTTTATCTAAAATCTCAGAATATTTATATGCATTTGAAAGGTTGCTCAGAGATTGTTGTGTCTGAACATCTAACCCTGATGGTAAAATGTTTTGTAACCCGTCTGTTATTTCTATCTCAATTATATTCTCAGAAGGATTGGTGATACTTGTTCGTTTTATAAATCCGAATTCGTTACTTGTAAACCATTGGTACCTAAACCTTAGACCTAGCGAATCATGGATCTCTTCAAAAACAATGGTGTCACCGATTGCATCTTTATATAAATTTCTTTGGAAGTTGTTTTTTGCCTCTTCGTGCGAAAATGGCTTCCAGATGTGTGTTTCTATATTTTTTTTGGTGTTCGCCTTTAGAATAGTTAATGGGCCGGTAGTATTTAGACTGCTGTGAATTAAATTGTCAGTTACATACGGGAAAAGCGCGTGGTCCGCCCTTTCTCTTCCCGCGGTAAGGGCTCCATTACTTGAGATAAACATCCAGTGATTGTCACTGCTTGTTATGCTCATCAAAAACGGATCCATCTGGTCGATGTTGTCTATTTTGTATGAGGGGGTATGCATGTCTATTTTTATTTATGATTAAACCAAAATTATATTTTTTCAATTACTGTAATTATGGATCTTTCTGGAATAGAAAAGTCAAACACAGTGTCGTCCCTGATATATTTAAAAGACTGAGGATTTCCCAGTTTGTTTAATACCACCGTTTGAATAGAATTTTTTGAAGAATTAATTGAAGACAGGGCCAGAAGGTTGCTGTTGCTATTATTTGAATCAATTATTTGATCTCCCTGTTTAATAAATCTTGAGAAATGACCAATGTAATAGTATGAGCTTTGGTACAGAATTTCTTGTGATTTTGTATCTACAATAATAGGCGCACTACAGAAATTTCCAACATGGTTAGGTCCACCCATTTCATTTAAAATTAAATTCCAGTCAATCCAGGCCACGGTCCAACGGTTAAGGTCATTAATGATAGAGGTGGCGTAACGCTCACCCAGGTCCCAGGAGCCTATATGGGGACCGCCTTCTTGACATCCTTCTGTAAAAATTAACTCTTTGTCGGGAAATTCATCGTGGACTTTCTGAACATTGTCAAAGTGGTCACCGCTATACCAGTGGAATCCGGTTCCCCATACGTATTGAGCGGTTTCTGGATCACTTAGAACGACCCTTGCTCTTTCAACCATTATGTCGCGGTTGTGATCCCATATGATCACTTTTTTATCTAAAAGACCCTGGCGCTCTAAGGCAGGGCCTAAGTAAGACTTAATAAAATCTCTTTCCTCCTCAGCAGTATATAAACAAGAGTCCCAGATCTGTTCTGCCGCCGGTTCATTTTGAACAGAAATTCCCCATATCGGGATATTATCTTTCTCGTAAAACTCAATAAACTTGCAGTAATAGTTGGCCCATGATTTCCGATACTCATCTTTAAGTTTCCCCCCAAAGTTCATTTGGCCGTTTGTTTTCATCCAGGATGGCGGACTCCAGGGAGAGGCCACAATCCGGAACGTATTTTTTGTGGTTTGCAACGCATCCTTAATAAACGGAACCAACATTGTTTTATTTCGGTCTATTGAGAAGTTTTTTAAATCAACATCTCCTGGCGTTTCACAGTGGGCATAGTTTTCAAGCGAAAAATCACAGCTGTTTATGTGGGTTCTTGCCATAGTATAATTATTTCCCGAACACCCAAAATAGGCTTCTAATAATTCTTCTTTTTTATCTTTCTCTAGGTTCGCATAAATACTTGCAGATGCCTCAGTGAAAGAGCCTCCGAAACCAAGGATGGTCTGGCGAGTATTGTTTTCATCTACTCTGATTATTTGGTCTTCATTTTTGTTAGATGATTTTAATCTTTCAATATCTATAGCGGTAATTCTTTGGTCCGAACTTTTGGAACTGATGTATACAGTTAGATTATTTTCTTTTTTCATTTCCGGGTCTTTTATTTTAAAGAAGAAATAAAATTTTTATACCAGTGGAAGCTATCTTTCGGGATTCTTTCTAGGGTCTCAAAGTCTACCCATATTAGTCCAAATCTTTGGCTATAGCCCTCAGCCCACTCAAAATTGTCCATTAGTGACCATGCAAAATATCCTGTACATGGTACCCCAGAATCTATGGCGTTGAGCACCTGGTCAATGTGTGATCGGTGATATTCAATTCTCCTTGTATCTCTAATTCTTTTGTCTTCATCAGGGCTGTCTCCATAGGAACATCCATTTTCTGTGATCAACATTTCGTTTACTCTATAGTCATTGTGCAGTCTCATTAATAAATCGTAAATACCGGGCGAGTGGATCTCCCAACCAAAATCTGTTTTTGGGCCCATTTCAACATTGGTCGGGCTGTTCTGTTTTTCTTCAATTTCCTCATTCCTAACTACTGCACGACTGTAATAATTAACACCTAAAAAATCTGTCGAGGTTGAAATTGTTTTCAGGTCACCATCTTTTATAAAAGATAGATCGTCAGCACTGATTAATTTTTTTCGTTGCAGTTCATCAAACAATATTTCAGGGTAAGCCTCATTATAAAGTGGGTCGAGAAAAAGTCGGTTGAATTGAGCGTCATAGAAATCACATGCTTCTCTATCGTGTATGCTCTCTGACGCTGGAATCGCGGTATTTAGGTTTAACGTTATACCCACTTTTGCATTTTCTACATTTTTTCTTATCTCAGGGATGACTGACCCATGGGACACCAATAAATGGTGTGCGACCGTAAGGCTCTTTGCCCATTTATTTTTCAATCCGGGGGGCTTTCGTCCTTCAATGTATCCCAAATAACTAATGCACCAGGGCTCGTTGTGCGTAATCCAATCAGCTACTCGATCCCCCAATTGTTTGCTTACATGGTAACCGTATTTTACAAATTCTTCTACAACATTTCTATTTGTCCATCCGCCAATGTCTTCTAATCCTTGAGGCATGTCCCAATGATTAAGCGTAACAAA
>TARA_B110001454_G_scaffold40278_1_pt1 | contig 11698 bp, 8 predicted proteins | sample TARA_B110001454 | Tara Oceans TARA_B110001454 (sample SAMEA4397004) | marine metagenome | biome: Polar Biome; feature: [MES] marine water layer (ENVO:01000295) within the mesopelagic zone...; material: water (ENVO:00002006), including particulate matter (ENVO:01000060) such as...... | reverse complement strand
GTGCCACTATAATATTACGATGCCCTTCTGCTATTAAATCGATCATAGAGCCATAATTTGGGTCCTCCACAAATTCATAATACGCTTCATCGACGAACACCAGTCTTTTTTTCGAAACTTCAATAACAAAGTCTCTCAGAGCATTTTTATTGATGATATTTGGAATTGGATTATTGGGGTTCACAAGATAAACCATCTTAGTATCTGGTCTTATGGCTGCGGCAACCGCTTCTAAATCACAGGCTAAATTCTCATCAACTGGAACCCTAATAATTTCTGTACCTACTCTTGACGCGTAACGCACTAAATCTTGATAGGTAGGATCAACGCAAACTACCGATCCTTTTTCCCAACTCGCTATCAAACCACCGGTTTTAAGTATCTCGCCCGACCCAGTGCCGATAGCAACATGATCTGATGTCACTCCGTTTTGCCTGGCCACCAATTCAACTAATTTTCGTCGACTGCCGCCGCCGTATTTGTTCACCAGATCAATGCCTTCATTAATTGCCTGTAACGCCACTCTTGATGGGCCATAAGGGTTCTCATTCTTATCAGCTCTAACAAGCTCAAAGGGCCTAGGAACAATATCTGCGGCAAACAATGGATTGGATAATGGATTTAGTCCTGTGATTGCATTTACACCTAAAAATGCGCCACCTGATAGTAAAATCCTACGTCTGCTGATATTTTCCATATTCTCTTGCCCTTATCTTAATAAAATTAATGATTATCTTAAAATTCAATTATATTTTAAAAGTTCCTTGATTGGTTGAATTTACTACATTAAACACAATTCTTTAAGCAGTTTTTACATATTGACATCAAAATAAATCACTCCTTGAGTTAGGTCTTATGTATTTTTTAGTATTTTTCAGTGGTTTACCTCCCGCAACGCTGATAATATGCGCGCGCAATAAAGTTAATAATAAATAACAACAATACAATTAAAAAATAATAAAAAGCGAACAACAGTCATGAAAGATCTAAACGCATATAGAAATATTGGTATTTTTGCTCATGTAGATGCAGGTAAGACGACGACGACTGAACGGATCCTAAAATTAACTGGCAAAATTCATAAAATTGGTGAGGTCCATGATGGGGCAGCCACCACAGATTTTATGGATCAAGAGCAAGAGCGAGGTATTACCATTCAATCTGCTGCTACTAGTTGCGAGTGGGACAATCATCGCTTAAATATTATTGACACTCCGGGCCACGTTGATTTCACAATTGAAGTCTACAGGTCACTGAAAGTTTTAGATGGGGGTGTTGGGGTTTTTTGTGGCTCTGGCGGTGTAGAACCTCAGTCTGAAACTAATTGGCGTTATGCCAATGAATCTGAAGTCGCACGTATCATTCTGGTCAATAAACTTGATCGCGTTGGTGCTGACTTTCTTAGAGTAGTAAAACAAATTAAAGATATTTTAGGGGCGAATGCATTGGTAATGGTTCTTCCTATTGGTATCGAGGATGACTTTAAAGGAGTTGTCGATTTATTGACTAGAAAAGCTTGGATTTGGGAAGATTCTGATGATCCAACAAACTTTGAGATAGTCGATCCCCCAGAAGACATGGAAGTATCAATTGAAAAATGGCGTGAAAAACTTGTCGAAACAGCGGTCGAACAAGATGATGACTTGCTAGAAAAATATCTAGATGGTGAAGAGCCTAGTATTGAAGATTTAAAGAAATGTATTCGCAAAGGGACAGTCAATCTTGACTTTTTTCCTACCTATTGTGGTTCAGCATTCAAAAACAAAGGTGTGCAAAACGTTCTTAACGCAATTGTAGATTACTTACCGAGTCCCACCGAAGTAAAACCTCAGCCAGAAGTGGATCTTGAGGGGAATGAAACAGGCGAATATGCCGTCGTTGATCCTGCCAAACCATTGCGTGCCTTGGCTTTTAAAATTATGGATGATCGCTATGGTGCACTAACCTTTACTCGAATCTATTCTGGTATGCTCAAAAAAGGCGATAATGTTCTTAATACCTTTACCGGAAAAACAGAAAGAATCGGCCGAATTGTCGAAATGCATGCTGATTCAAGAGAAGAGCTAGACTTTGCACAAGCTGGCGATATTGTAGCGTTATTGGGTATGAAGAATACAAAAACAGGTCATACACTAGCTGATGAAAATAATCCTGCAACACTAGAGCCTATGGTTTTTCCTGATCCTGTTATTTCTATAGCCATAACACCACTAGACAAAGCAGGTACTGAGAAACTAGGGATTGCTTTAAATAAAATGATACAAGAAGACCCCTCTTTCCATGTTGCTACAGACGAAGATTCTGGAGAAACCATTATCAAAGGAATGGGAGAATTACATCTTGATATTAAAGTAGATATTCTTAGACGCACTCATAATGTGGACGTCGAAATGGGTAAACCTCAAGTTGCTTATCGTGAAACAATCACGGAAGCAGTTGAAGATACTTATATACACAAAAAACAAACCGGTGGTTCTGGGCAATTTGCAAAAATTGATTATCAGATAGAACCAGGCGAACAAAACAGTGGTTATACCTTTGAATCTCATGTTACCGGCGGAAATGTTCCTAGAGAATATTGGTCTGCCATAGAAAAGGCTTTTAAAACAAGCATGGATGAAGGGACGCTTGCAGGCTTTCCACTGCTGGACGTTACTTTTAAACTAATGGATGGTGGTTTCCACGCTGTTGACTCCTCTGCAATGGCATTCGAATTAGCCACTAAAGCTGCATATAGACAATCTATCCCAAAAGCAGGTCCTCAGCTTTTAGAACCAATCATGAAAGTGGATGTATACACACCAGATGATCATGTTGGGGATGTTATTGGTGACCTTAATAGACGTCGGGGAATGATTAAATCACAAGATACTGGGCCAACAGGAACAAGAGTAAATGCCAGCGCTCCATTAGCTGATATGTTTGGGTATATTGGAGATCTAAGAACTATGACGTCGGGACGCGGTCAGTTTGGTATGGAATTTTCACATTATGCACCGACACCAAAGAATGTTGCTGATGAAGTCATCAAAGAAACGTTAGCAAGAAAAGCTGCTAAATAATTCCTTGTAAATAATCGAATCATACCCCTATGACCCGATTGTGCCCCATCTTAATATTAATCAATTTAAGTGATAGCAATCTCTGATAGCTGTTCTGTGCGTTTAAATTTACTCACCAAATCATCCTGAATAACATATAAGCATGGTATTAAAAATAGTGTAATAACGGTCGCAAAGACTATTCCAAAAGCAATCGATATTGCCATCGGAATAACAAATTGAGCCTGTGTGCTTGTTTCTAGCATTATTGGCATTAATCCAATCGCCGTGGTTAATGAAGTTAATGTGATTGCTCTGAATCTTTGAGTACCTGAATTGACAACGGCTTCTATAAGCTCCATACCCTCTTCTCGGGCTTTGTTTATAAAATCAACCATAATAATACTGTCATTAACTACGACACCAGCTAATGCAACCAAACCAAACAAAGAAAACATACTTATAGCTTCATCTAAAACGATATGACCAATGACTGCACCAATCAATCCAAATGGTATTACAGCCATGATAATTATTGGCTGCACATAAGAACGTAAGGGTATTGCTATGAGCACATAAATCAATAACAAAGCCGCAATTGAGGCTGTTGTCAGTTCATTTAATAATTTTACTGTTTCACTGCTTGTTCCCTCTAAATCAAATTCAAGCTCAGGAAATTCTTCTCTTAATTGAGGGAGAAAATTATTTGTAATATCAGCCGTTATGATTCTAGGTTGAACGCTTGCAGCATCAACATCCGCAGATACGGTAACAACACGGTCTCCATCTTCACGTTGTATACTTGAATAGGCTTTTCCAAAACTTGCCGTCGCAACTGATGAAAATGGAACTTCGTCACCAAAGTTATTTCTTATCCTCATAGATTCAAGATTATCGATTGACTTTCTATCACCCTCTGGATAACGCACCATGACTTTAATTTCATTTTTTCCTCTCTGAATCCGTTGCGCTTCCTCACCATAAAAAGCCTGTCTAACCTGTCTACCAACTGACGCCATTGTAAATCCCATTGTTTCAGCTTCAGGTTTGACATCGAGTTTTATCTCCTCACCACCAACACTCAAGGAGCTTCTTATATCAAATACTCCTTTGTATTCTTTTAATTTCCTTTGAAGCGCCTTAGATGATCGCTCTAATTGCTCTATATCTTGTCCGATAATATTAAAGCCTAGATCAGAACCCCCACCGATACTTCGCCCCGAATCAAAAGTTAATTTTTTGACTCCTGGCATATCTTCTACACGATCACGCCACATATTTTCGACTTCAAGTACCGTTAATTTTCTATCATCAAATGGTAATTCGGCAACCAGTAATCCGATCCCATCACCGGCAGTTGGTGTACCCAAATCAGTCATACCTCCTGTGTACGCTCCTAGCTTGTTTATCGGCGGTAAATCATCAGGATGACTTAATGCCCATTCTTCATTTAAATCAAGTGCATGCTGCTCAATTCTATTTATCACATTGTCACGAAGTTCAGGTGGGGATCCATCAATCATGGTCAGCTCTACTACAACATAATCCCCTGGCACTTCAGGAAAAAGCATAAATCTTGTAAGACCGCTATTAAGCACGCCCATTATAACGATTAATGCAGCTAAGAAAGAAACCGCAGTTAAACCACGATTCTCAACGGCTTTTTTGATTAACGGGGCATATTTATTTTCAATTACATAATGAAGGTTTCTTTGCACAATGCGATTGGCTCTTTGAAATAATCTCGATGGTCTTTTGTACCAGGGGATATTCCAGTAAGGAGAAAATATCTCATCTTCATTAATTTCGTCTATTCTTGTATGGGCTAAATGAGCAGGTAATATAAGCTTAGATTCAATAATTGAGAAAAAGAGACAAAGAATAACCACGACAGACATGGCCTTAAAGAAAGGCCCACCAAAGCCAGAGACAAATAACATTGGTGCAAATGCGGCAATAGTAGTTAAAACACCAAACGTAGCTGGTACTGCAACTTTCTGAGCGCCTTGAATTACGTTTTCAATATTATGACCATCAGCTCTTATTTTGGTATAAATACTCTCACCGATGATAATAGCATCGTCAACCACAATGCCTAGCACCATGATAAAACCGAATAAACTAATTAAATTTATGGTGACTGGGAATGGACCCATTGGCATTAACCACAAAGCACCAAAAAATGCTATTGGAATACCAACTACCGCCCAAAATGCAACTTTCATACGAAGAAATAACGAGAGTACAATGAAGACTAACAAGGCACCTTGGGCCATATTTTTTGTCATCATATCAAGGCGATCTTGGAGGTAAATGGATCTATCACCCCATACTTCCAATTCAACACCATCCGGTAATGTGGCTGAACGCTCTTTTATGTATTCTTTGACGCGTTCTGCTGTTTCAATTTCATTTTCAGAAGCAGCTGCTAGAATTTCCATATCTAGGGTAGGTTCCCCATTAAACCGGCCCCACGACTTTGATTCCACAAAACCATCGTCGATATTTGCGATATCAGAAAGCAACAATCTGGAGCCATCAGGATATGTTCTAAGAACCAGAGCGCCGAACTCTTCGCCAGTATAAACTTGCCCTTTAGTTCTAAGTAGAATATCCCCTCCATCCGATCTTATTCTTCCGCCTGGCAGGTCGATTGATGATGCTCTGATAGCTTGAGAAATTTCACTCATAGTTAAATCGTATTCTCGTAATATATTTTCTGTGACCTCAACACTTATCTCATAGTCACGATCACCCAACATATTTATGCTTTTTATTTCAGGATAATTTAATAATTCATCTTTGATATCTTGAGCGATTTTTTTACGCTGATACTCATCTATATCTCCGTATATAGAAACAAACAAAATACCCTGTGGGATCTCAACTTTGTATACAACTGGTTTTTCTGTTAATTCTGGAAAAGTAGATATTGCATCTACTTTTGCTTTGATCTCATTAAGCACTTCGTTAATATCAACGCCAATTTCAACTTCAGCTCTAACACTTCCGATACCCTCAGAGGCGGTAGATTTAATTTTTATAATACCCTTCGTATCCTGTATCGCCTCCTCGATTTTTATAACGACGCCTTCTTCAACTTCTTCTGGTGCTGCACCAAGGTAAGGAACTCTCACTGAGACATAATTAAGATCGAAGTCTGGAGTAGTTTGCTTTCTTAAATTAAGGCCCGAATACAGGCCAAGACCAATTATTGAACACATTAGTAAATTGGCGGCCACAGGATTTCTTACAAACCAACCGATAATCCCTTCTTTTTTATTCTTTCTTATCATAATTAGTTTTCAATATTCAGTTCTGGGTTAACCTGACGCTCATTCCATTAATTCCATCTTCGAGAGAAGTAGTGCTAATTCTCTGCCCCTCTTTAATCCCGTTACGAACATAACCGAAGTTTGTATCAGTTCTTATCAATTCTATATCTTGATAATAAATTCGTTTTTGATCATCAATTAAAATAATTTGTCGATTATTGATGATTGCTGAACGTGGGATCTTAATAAATTGATAGTTTTGACTTGTGTAAATTTTTGCATTCACGAATGACCCCATTGGCAACGAATTAATATTAGGGTTGCCGCCAAGATTATAAGGGTCCTTTATTCTTGCGACAGCATAAGTCATTCGAGTTTTTTCATCTACCACGCCTTCGCTTCTAACAATGTACCCTTCCCTAGCCTGTAATTGCCTAGATTGCTTTATTTCAAATACTACTCGTGATCCTTGCGCCTCTCCTGTTTCTGAGATTTCACTTAAAGTCGGTAAGTCTGCAAAGGATAAATCTGAATTTGAAATAGGCAGTCTAACTTCTGCATAATCAATAGCAAATGTAACGCCAAGCCTAGAGCCGGGACTTACTGATTGTCCTAGGTCAGAAGATTTCTCCAATATCATCCCATCATAAGGCAATTGAATTTTTGTCTCATCTAAATTTTGTTGTGCATTTACGAGTCCCGCTTCCGCTAAAGCCAATGCAGTAACTATAGATAAATACTCAGATTCAGATAAATAACCTTGTTTTCGAATTTTAACGGCATCATCAAATTCATTTTGACGTTGGTCTTTCAACGCTTCAGCTTGCTTTAATGCGACAATATATACCGATGGATCTATGACCATCAAGGTTTCGCCTTTTCTAAAGAAACCACCGGATACGAATTTCGGAGAAATCTCTACTATGGTTCCAGAAACTTCTGCACTTAAAATAGTTTGAATTAATGGCATCACCATACCTTGACTGTCGATTGTAATTTGTACTTCTTCTTTTTTTAAAATGATTGATGACACAATCGGAGGCTTTGATTCGATAGTATTTTTGTCCGGCTCAGGCTTTAATTTACCAAGAAAAAAATAGATTATGAGTGACAGAGCTAAGATTAAGATAGCAATCTTAGTATTCTTTATTTTTGTAGTCATAAATTAACTTACTCTAAAACCAAGTAACGTCATTATCCTTGATTTAATTCGAAATTGCAGTACTGGTTTTGTAGAGATTTGTAAGTATTTGTAAAGATACAGATACACTTTTAACGACCTAATAATATGCTAAACAGATGATAAACCCTACCTCAATAGAATAACTTTCATGTTTAATAAGAGTTGATATCTTTTTCAGTCCATGCATCGTACAAGAAAATGGAAATAGCAAGCCAAATACAAGCAAAACATAACGTACTCGCTAGCGACAAACTTTCACCATAGAAAAGCGCCACAAAAAATGTCATGGTTGGTGCTAAAAATTGCATCATTCCAATGGTGGTAAGACGTAACTTCCTTGCAGCTATAGCAAAGAATAGTAATGGGATCACGGTAACCGGACCAGCTAAAAGTAACAAAGCAATCATTGGATAATCATTACCTACAAAAATTGCAAAAGTTCCTTGAGTTAAGTAATAAAAATAAATTAATGCAAAAGGGCTGATAATTAATGTCTCAATAAATAAACCTGGCATCGCTCCAACTGCAATATTCTTCCTGATCACGCCATACAGAGTAAATAATGCAGCAAGCATTATTGCGATCCACGGAAATTTTCCTGTACTAAAAGTTAAGATCAGAACTCCTATGGTAGCAAAAGTTATGGCTACACCTTGGAGAGCCCTTAGACGTTCTTTTAAAAATACAATGCCTACCAACACATAAAATAAGGGATTAATATAATAACCTAAACTGGCCTGCAAAAGCTGGTTGCTCTGCACGGCGTAAATATAAATATACCAATTTGACGCTATTAAAAGAGCGGAGACAAACAAGTAACCGACTATACGAATATCCGCTAATGCACGTTTAATTTCGGGAAATTGCTTACGCAATATAACTATAAGTAGTCCAAAAGGTATTGACCAGATTATTCGATGCGCAAGGACCTCTATGGAAGGTATGGCGTCTATCAATTTAATATAAATTGGAAGCAGACCATAACATAAGTAGGCTATTAATCCTGAAATTAAACCTTGCTTAGTCTTCTTTGCATCATGTATTAATTTTTGTTTCATATAATTTAAATCAAGACTTAAAAAACTTGAAAATTGACTCTCTCGGATCCCTATCCTGAGCTATTTTAATGCAATGTCAATTAATTTAAAGAAACATAAAGATGAAACTTATTAATACAGTAAACAGTAATTCAAAGTTACATTGACAGTTGTTGCAAAATGCGTTACATTTAATTTTATTTGTATATTATTTGTATAGTATTTTTTTATGAAAACAGCCACCCTTAACCTTCGTATCTCCCCACCCCTAAAAGAGGGAATAAAAGTCGCTGCCGATAAAGAGCACCGAAGTATCGCCAATATGGTTGAAATGTTAATTCGAAGGCACTGCGATAATTGTGGTATAGAAATTTCAGAATTGTACGCAACAAAAAGAGAGAGTGAACATGGATGAGAAAATGCTTAGGGCTATGGTGTCAGCTGGCGCTATAAAAAAAATCAAAATAATAGGTTACGGTTCTCGCTTTCATATTGAAGCAAATACTCCAAATGGTGCTATTACCGCCGAGACTCATAAAGGAAAAGTTAAATCATGGGTTACTCTTGATGCTGCCGCCAAGTGGGTTAGGTCAATTGGTGTTGGCTCTGCATATATTAGTCTCACGCACTGGCAGCCCGGGCAAAGAGATATGTTAAATTAATTGTTGCCTGATTCTTTTACTTGTGGGAGTGAATTGTTAAAATACTTTCATGATTAGAGTCACTGAAAGCCAGATAAAAGAATTTCAAGATAATGGTGCCGTATTAATTCCCGGTTTATTTTCTTCTTGGATCCCAATAATTACCAAAGGAATAGAGTTTAATTTAAAGAATCCCAGTCAATATGCCGCTGAAAATGCAAAAACACAGCAACAAGGGAGATTCTTCGATGATTATTGCAACTGGATGCGAATTCCAGAATTTGAACAGGTAATAAAAAAATCCCAAGCAGCCAAAGTTGCAGCCATGCTCATGAACTCAAAAAAAGTTCAATTTTTTCATGACCATGTCTTATATAAATCCGCAGGATCAAGCACTGACACACCTTGGCATCAAGATGAGTCATATTACTTTACTCATGGGAATATGAGTGTGAGCTTTTGGATCCCTGTTGATCCAATTAATAAAGCCTCACTCAGGGTAATCGCTGGTTCGCACAAATGGGATAAGTCAGTAATGCCAACAAAATGGCTTTCTGGAGAGAATTTTTATGCATCGAATGAAAATTTTATTCCCATACCTGATCCTGACAAATATCCAGAAAGATTCCCTACGTTAGAGTGGAAAATGAGACCTGGTGATGCCATTGCTTTTCACTTCAAATCTGTCCATGGTGCGAGAGGTAACAGCGCTAAAAGGAAGCGAAGGGTTCTCTCACTTAGGTATATTGGTGACGATATTAGGTACATTGAAAGACCGGGAAAAACATCTCCTCCTTTTCCTGGACACGGCATGATTGATGGCCAAAAATTAAGGGACGATTGGTTCCCTTTTTTAGACACCTAATAAAGTAATTGCTGATAAATTATCAGCGTTTTTTCCACTGTTGCTTCATTAGAAAAATCATCATTTATTCGTTTTTTTGCATTCAATCCAAGGTTAACCCTTAATTTATCATTGTAATACAATCGGCTTATTGCACCTGCGATGGCTTTTGCATCTTTAACGGGCACCACAAGTCCACTCCTTTCATGAGCAACAAGTTCCGGACTACCACCTGAATTAGTTACAATAGGTGGAGTACCATAAGCCATCGCCTCAATAATTGATCTAGGTAAGCCTTCACGTTTTATTGATGGTAAACATACAACGTCACAAGCTGCGCTGATTAAAGGAGCATTGTTACAGAAGCCAGGTGTAATTATTTGTTGTTTTTTTTGACTTCTGGCAATTGCTTTATCTATATTTTTACCTTGCATTCGCCCCACTAGCAATAAATAAATGGGGATCTCTGAAGGGATTAAATCAAGAGCGTCAATTAAGTACTCAAGCCCTTTCCTGGGTCGCGAATTTGCTACACAACCCACTACAAAAGCATGTTCTGGGATACCAAATTTTTTAAGGCAGGCAGGGGCTTGTTGGTACCACTCTAACTTATGCCCTTTATAGACTGTTACAGGACGATCCTCTGGCATGGCTAAAATACGAGGCCGCATACTTAAAAAATGATCTTTAATTGCATCGCATACGCAAATTATACGATCTATCCTTGGATTCAAAAATCGTATCCATGAAATGGGATCAAAAAAACTGACATTTCCAACAATGCCACGATAGGCAATTAATTTGGTTTTAAGTCCGTATATTGAAAAAATAGCATTACTCAGTCCGTTATTGGTAAATGTATGCACAAGATCAACTTTCTCATTTATTATTATATTTCTGAGTTCTCTTATTATTGATAATTCAATTTTTTTAGTAAAAATTAACTCTTGAGTTTTTATGCCTTTTTCTTTAAGTAAGAACTCATACTTCCAGTCTTTTTTACAAATCACAGTTATTTGAATATTTCTTTCATGAAGCCCAATAAAAGTCTCAACGGTAGGTCGATCTGGTGTTTCTGTAATGGCTAAAATATGCATATTGTCTTATTTTTGATAATCAAAATTTTACTCATTTAGTTACCACTCCATGCTTTTCTAGTGGCAGCATTCTTCAATTTTACTCGATTTTCTTTTGTTGGAGCTGGCTCTGATTCACCAAATATAGCTCTCACCCAATGGCCATCAGTAGGATTAGGCAGAAGGATAAACTTGTCACCAAATTCTTTTCGATCTCGCTCCATTAATTGATAACGAAGCTCGGTCCCATCAACATAATAATCTCGTTTATAATCATTTAAGTTATCGCCTAACATAACAATTAATTCATGCGAATCACGAATGACATTTTTTGTTGGCATTTTATTTGAAGTCTCTCTGTATACTGTTAAGTGAGCCTCATCAGCATACGGGAACCCTAAGTATTCTAATTGATTCAACGCATACTCATAAGTTCTTTCTCCTTGATTTCGATTTGTGACATAAAATATCTCAACATTATTCTCATGACAGTAATCCAAAAATTCTTTAGCGCCAGGTACCGCTGTGATTTCATTCTTAGGAAGCCATTCGTCCCAAATAGCATCATCGAAAAAATCCATTTCATTGTTTATCAAATAAC
>TARA_B110001454_G_scaffold52054_1_pt1 | contig 11765 bp, 9 predicted proteins | sample TARA_B110001454 | Tara Oceans TARA_B110001454 (sample SAMEA4397004) | marine metagenome | biome: Polar Biome; feature: [MES] marine water layer (ENVO:01000295) within the mesopelagic zone...; material: water (ENVO:00002006), including particulate matter (ENVO:01000060) such as...... | reverse complement strand
ACCAAAGTCGCATAGTCCTTTTTCATTTCTATTTGTTTCATATCAGTAGTAATATAATTTATAGACAATCCAATCCGATACTGATTCGTATTATTTGGTGCAGATGAATGTAATATCTTCCCGTGATGTAGAGAAAACTGTCCCGGTAATAGTGGGACAAAAATTTGCTCTTTTTCTATATCTTTAACATCAACTTCCTGACCTCTAGTCAGGAAGTTGTTTTCTTTGTATGTATCTTTATGATTCCTCATACCGTTTTTGTGAGATTCAGGAATGAAGCGCATACAACCATTTTCTTTTGATACTTTGGTAAGAGCAACCCAAGCAGTTACTTCTCTATCCTTATCAAGACCCCAATAACGTAGATCTTGATGCCAACTGATAAAAGTTTTACTATTTGGCGATTTTATGAAAAATGAAGAACCATGAACTAATAAGTTGGGTCCTAATATTGTTTCAATCGAATCTAGTATTAATTTATTACGTATAATCTCATCGACAAAAGAGAATAATATATGTGGTAAATTAATCTGAGCATTATTTCCAAGAGTTATATTTTTAGATTTTTCCTTTAGCTTAAAAAGGCACTCTGTGTAGTATTTGGCCCTATCTTCGCTAAATGCCTTTAGCGGGAAATAATAACCTTTTTCATTAAAATATTGAAAGATCTCCATGAGAGAATTATCTATTGGATCTTAAAAAAATCATCTATTAAAGTTATTCTACATATCCTAGTAAGCGAGGTATATATAATGCTATCTCCGGGATATAGCTAATTATAAGTACTGTAACAACTAAGACAATATAAAAAGGTATAAGTGCTTTTATTACAGTTTCAATTGGTTGTTTACTCAAACCACAAGCTACATATAGACAGACTCCAACAGGGGGTGAAATTAGCGAAACACCTATATTAGCCTGTACCAGAATACCTATGTGTATTGGATTCATTCCTAAACTTACTCCCACAGGGACTAAAATTGGCATGAGTATTATTAAAGCCGGTAAGGCATCCATAATCATACCAAGTAAAAAAAAGACAATGTTTAAAAATAATACGAAAATTATCCAGTTATCAGCATAAATTCTGATTGAATCTGCAATTGCATGCGGGATTCTCTCAAATGTAAGTACGAATGAAAAAACTGAAGCCATACCCAAGACTAAGAATACGATGCCAGTTAGTTCACTTGTCCTCAACAAAACTTTTGGAATGTCTTTTAATTTCAATTCTTTGTAAATAAAGAAAGATACTACAAATCCGTAAACTACAGCTATTGAAGAAGCTTCCGTTGGAGTAAAAACACCACCCAGAATGCCCCCCAAAATTATAATAACCATCAAAATTGCTAAAGAACCACGCCAAACAATTTTAATTTTTTCTAACAAATTTAATTTTGGCTCCAATGGTAAATTCATTCTTCTGGCAAAGAAATAGACTAAAAGCATTAACATAATCCCATTAACTAGCCCGGGTAAAAAACCAGCAGCAAATAAGCCGCCAATAGATATGTTTGCCACAACTCCAATAATAATTAGATCTATTGATGGTGGGACTAGTTGTGATGTTCCACCTGCTGCAGCTATAATCGCGGTTGCAAATGGTGCTGGGTATCTTTTTTTTTTCATTGCTGGGAGAGTAACAGAGCCAATTGCTGCTGTATCGGCGCTCGCTGAGCCACAGACTCCTGAAAAAAACATTGTTGAAACGATTGTTACCATTCCAAGTCCTCCACGTAATCTGCCTACAAAAACCATTGCAAGATCAATAATTCTGTGAGCAATTCCACCTTCACCCATAATTGTACCTGCTAAAATAAAAAGAGGGATAGCAAGTAGAGTAAATGAGTCTATTCCGGTTATAAATTTTTGTGGAAGAAAAATTAAAAAATCTGTGGACATCACTAAGATTGCTGCAAATGAAGCCAATCCTAGAGACATTGCTATAGGCACTGAAAGAACTAATAAAACTGCTAAAACAAGTCCTAAAACGATTTCAGGTTCCAAACTTTTATTTCTTAAATTGTTTTATTTTTATTTTTTTCTAAAAAATAATCTTTGTAAAAAGAGAGTAACAAGTAATATAGCATTAGTATACCACCCACAATCGTAGAAGAATAAGGAACAGCATATGATAATTGCGTCCCCGGTCCCAACCTACCTACACCTGTTATTGTTATTTCTATAGCAAAAAAAATAAAAATAACTAAAAATACAGACATTAATCCAGTTGTCACCAACGTAACTAGGCGTTGAAATCTAATTGAAAATTTGTTTTTTATAAAACTTAATGAAAAGTGTGATTTAACTTTGAACCCATATGCTGCGCTTAACATTCCCAACCACATCAACAGGAAACGACATGACTCTTCTGACCATGAAAGCGATACGTGAAGAACATATCTGGAAATTACCTGGGCAAAACTGATTATCACTAACGAAACTAAAATTATACAAAGTAAAAATTCTAGAGGATTCTTAAAAATATATTTTAACAGTTTCATTTTGAATTAATTTTGCTAAGTCACTACATCTATTCTACTAGTCCTGAAATTAGGATGCCTAATTCTAATATTAGGCATCCTAATTTTTATATTATCACTGAGAGCTGACTTGCCTTATTGCAGCCATTCCTCCCACTCTTTTTGCGTTTTTTGTATAAACACTTTTAACAGCATCTTGAAAAGGTTTTTTATCTAATTCATAAAATTTAATCCCTTTTTTCTTTAAAAATTCAAGAGCTTCCAGTGTTTTACCCACAATTACCATGCGTTCATAGTTAGTTGCAGCATGACCGGCTTTAAAAACAACTGTCTGAATGTCTGCAGGCAACTTGTCAAAAACTTTTCTGCTCATTATCAAAGCAGCTGGAAGAAACATATGACCTGTGAGAGAGACGTATTTTGTAACCTCATAAAATTTTTCTACTTGAAGGTCTATATGATCAGTTTCAGCACCATCAATCACACCCTGCTGTATAGAGGTGTAAACCTCACCAAAAGACATTGGAGTTGCTTGAGCACCAAGTGCATTAAAAGTATCAACTAGCACTGCACTACCCATAACTCGAATTTTTAGCCCATTCATGTCAGATGGTTTTTTTATAGGTCTTTTATTGTTCCAGGCATTCCTGTTTCCGGAGTACATCCAGCCAAGGAAAACCACACCAAGTTTGTTTTCAATTGAATTTGCTATACGTTCTCCAATTGGTCCATCTAGTACACGGTACATGTGATCCGAATCCCTAAAAATGAATGGAAGATTAAATAATTCTGCTTCTGGGACCCAATTTGAAAGTGCGGCTGAACCTGTTATGTTTATAGCAGAAGTTCCGGCCTGAAGCATTTCATTTACCTGTTCTTCTGATCCCAATTGTTCTGCAGGAAAAATCTGAACTTCAACTCTTCCGTTGGTTTCAGCTTCAATTACTTGCTTAAACATTTGATAACCATCATCAAATGGATGACCTGCACTACCGTTATGACCTGCTTTTAAAACAAAATCAGCCCCATAAACTGAGCCTGATAACCACATTAATGAAATAAAAACAACGAATATTCTATTTAGATTAAACATAATAACTCCTTTAAAATTGTTAAATTATTAAATTATTTTAGTTGAATAAGAAAATATATTTTTTACATTTTTCCTCCTTTCTCTGATAAAAGTTTAAAGTATCTTACTGGGGTTATACAAGAATTACTAATTACCGCCCCAAATATCCCCAATCGTAAATCCCTCTGGGAAAGGATCACTATCATCTACAACGTATTGAGCAAAACCAGTAATCCATGCTCTACCGGTAATTGTAGGTACTACTGCGTCATAACTTCCTACTTTAGTTTTTCTCACAAGTCTGCCTGTAAAAGTAGTACCTAAAATCCCTTCATGAATAAAATCTGTATCTAGGTCTAACATTTTTTTTTCAAATAGTGAAGCCATTTTTGCGCAGGTACCAGTACCACAAGGTGATCTATCTATTACACCTTTCCAAGTTTCTGGTCGATCCCAGTCTAACTTACCTGTGGACACAACAACAGCGTTTTTCAATGTCGCAGCAGGATTTTCTGGCGGGCCGGAAACTACTGCTATTGTTATTCCAGAAATCTCTTTATTTTCAGGGTGAACAACTGGCAATTTTTCTGAAGCTATTGCTTTTACCATTTCAGCAACACGAACAATTTCACCCCCATTTTCTGGACTTAATTTCAACCCTAATTCTTCTGAATCTAAAATAACATAAAACATTCCTCCGTAAGCTACATCAACTTTTACTTCACCTATTTCAGGTACAGAGATTGATTCATTAGTATAAACTGAAAATGCAGGAACATTTTCAAATGTTACATTTGTTGCTTTCCCGTTGCTGACTTCTGCTCTTATTGAGATTAATCCTGCTGGAGTATCCAATTTAAAATCAGTGAATGGTTCATTTACCTCTACCATTCCGGTTTCAATTAGAGTTGTGACAACACAAATAGTATTGGTTCCAGACATGCCTGGATATTCAGTTTGCTCCATGATTACAAAGCCAGCTACAGCTTCAGGATTATTTGATGGTAAAATCAAGTTACAGTTTGCAGCAGGATATCCCCTTGGTTCGCGAAGCATTCTTAAACGTAGTGAATCTGCTTTTTGAGATAAATGTTGCATTTTATCAAACATTGATTCACCTGGAACATCAAGAACGCCGCCAACAATTACTCTTCCCGGTTCTCCGCAGGCGTGAAGATCTACTGCATGTATCATATTTGAGACATTCATTATTTAATCTCCCAATTTATATTTGTTTTCATCCATTCTGCAGTATTATGGAAGTTGGCAATGACACTTCCGGGAGGCACTAAATTGTCACATGCAATACGAATATCATCACTCAATGTCATTTCAGCAACAGGCAAAAGATTTTCTAAGTGAATTAATGTCCTAGGCCCTATAAGTGGAGCAGCAATACCCACTTGATCCTTTACCCACAAAATTGCAAGTTGTGCTGCAGTTAAGCCAATCTGTTCAGCTAATTTCGAAAAAATAATTCCCACTTCAATCCCTTTTTCAGTCACTCGATCAGCATAAAACCCCCCTCTAAGGGAAGCACGAGAATTTTCAGGATATTTATCATATTTTTTATATCGCCCTGCAAGAACTCCCATGGCCATAGGTGCCCAGGTAATCAGTCCTACTCCATGTTTTTGGCACATTGGTATTAATTCATTCTCAATACGTCTATCTAATAAATTATATGGAGGCTGTTCAAATACTACGCGAGAATATCCTTTTAATTCACTACACATAATTGATTCCATAACCATCCAAGAGGGATGAGTTGAGCAACCAATATATCGAACTTTTCCCTGTCTGACTAGATCGGTCATTGCCCCAAGTATTTCATCAAAATGTATTTCTGGAGAAGGACGATGCAACTGATATATGTCTATGTAATCAGTTTGCAGGCGTTTAAGAGAATTTTCGCAAGCTCTAATTATGTTTAATCTACTATGTCCATGATCATTAGGACCAAACAGTGTTGGATCGTCTATTGAGTAGCCTGGGCGTCTTTTACCGTGATCTACTTTTGTAGCAATTAATACTTGATCTCTTTTCTTAGAAGTTTTTAATGTTTTTCCAATTATTTTTTCCCCTTCTCCATCTGCGTATACATCACCAGTATCAACTAGATTAACACCTGCATCAATTGAAGCCTCAAGAATCATAGATGCTTCTTTTTCTGGTGTCGGGTCAGCAAAATTATCAGTTCCAAGGGCCAAACAAGATACTTTAAGTCCTGTTTTACCAATTAATCTATATTCCATAAAAATTGATTACCATTTTTAAAGGTTCAAAGAAAAAAATATTGAGGCCAATAAGGCAAGTAAATTAAGTTGGCTCAAATTTGACTTTATTCTTAGTTCGAAATAATTTTCCTTATAACTTGCTATCACTAACATATTTTTATTAATAGTAAGTAAAGGATTTAACGCAGTATGGAGGCATGAAAGGTGTAAGAAATTTTTTCCCTCTGTTTGCTTCAAGTTCATCAAAAAAAGTTCTAAAAGATTTTTATTATAAAATTTAATTCGTAATTATACTTGACTGATTTATTGAGTAAATTGTGAAATAATTTCGCTAAACTTGTTTTACCAGAACCACTCTCACCTAAGATTGTGATAAAATCATTTTTTGTAATTCTAAATTATATAGAGTCTAATATTTTTATACAATAATGTCTGTGCTTGTAATCTAATGACAGATTGTTTCTTGAAAGTATTTTAGCATTCATCATGAATAAATATACCAATCAGTCCATTAACATTCCGCCGTCAACAAAATATTTATGACCCGTAGAAAAAGTTGATTTATTGATAATATAATCTACTAAATTACACACATCATTAGTTCTACCAAGTCTACCCATAGGTATTTTTTGGATTTCTTGAGAAAATGTTTTTTTGTTTGACAATTTGTAGCGAGATATAACCTCTTCAGTTGCTATATGTCCCGGGACAATGCAATTTACTATTATACCGGGCGATAATTCTTGAGCTAAACATTTCGTAAGTGTCAAAACACCGGATTTAGAACTGCAGTAATTAGCTCCGTTTTTCCTCCCTGTAATTCCTGTCGGAGCACTAAAGTTAATTATGTGACCATTTCTTCTTTTACCAAAATGTAATGCAAATTCCTGTGAGCAAATAAAAGTGCCTGTTAAATTAATTTGTAAAACTTTTTGCCAATCATCGTCCGTAAGTTTCAAAAATGGCTTATCAATATTTAACCCTGCATTATTAATAAGGATATCTAATTTCCCAAAGACATTAATTATTTTTTTGAACATCTTCTTTACATCATTACGTTTAGAGACATCTGCTTTACACAAAAGCAAATATTTTTTGTCAATTATTTTTGAAATATTTTTATATAATTTCACGGCTTCATCTTTAGATTTAGAATAATTAATTACTGTATAGTATTTGTTTGTAGCAAAATAATTAGCTAAGCTTGCACCTATTCCTCTTGATGAGCCTGTAATTAGAACAACTTTATTCTTTTTTAAATTAGTATTCATGAAGTAATTTATTGATATTATTTGAATTATATCCTCATTTTCATCCATGGTGCTGTATTGTGGAAATCAGCTACGGCACTGCCCGGAGGTACAATTTGGTCACATAAATCACAAACGGATTCATCAATACTCATATCGATTATTTTAATAAATTCTTTTAACTGTTTAATTGTTCTTGGTCCAATAAGCGGAGCAGTAACTCCTTTTTGTTGTTTAACCCATAACACAGCTAGCTGCGCGGATGTTAATCCTAAATTTATTGCAATTTTGTTAAATTTAAGTCCAGCATCAATTCCTCGTTCATTAACTCTATCAGCATAAAAACCACCACGAAGAATTGCCCTTGAATTTTTGGGATTTTGTTCATTCTTTTTGTACCTACCGGCTAAAACTCCCATTGCTAATGGAGCCCAAGTGATTAAACCTAGACCATAGTGTTCACACATGGGAATCAGTTCATTTTCTATTCTTCTGTCAAGCAAGTTGTATGGTGACTGTTCAGTTGATATCTTTGAAAAATGATATTTTTCACTGATTCTTATTGATTCAGCAACCTTCCAAGCTGGATGTGTAGAACAACCAATATAACGAATTTTTCCTTGTTTTATTAAGTCATTCAAGACATCCAGTGTTTCTTCAATGGGGACTATACTAGACGGTCTATGAAGTTGGTAAAGATCTATATAATCTGTTTTTAATCTCTTCAGTGATTTTTCACATGCTTTTATTATTGACAATCTAGTATGTCCATATAAATTTGGAGAAATATAATTTGATTTTTTTGTAAGATGACTTTGAGCAAATCCGTGTGGAAGTCCAGGTTGAGGTTCTCCATGATCCACTTTAGTGGCAATCAAAATATCATGACGTTTTCCATTATTTTTTAAAGCTCGTCCTATAATTCTTTCACCTTCTCCATCTGCATACACATCGCCGGTATCGAAAAGATTAATACCAGCATCTATAGCAGCATCCAAAATATTTATAGATTCTTTTTCTGGTGTAGGATCCGCAAAATTGTCCGTACCAAGACAAAATGAAGATATTTTTACTCCTGTACTCCCAAGAATTTTGTATTCCATAAGATAAAATTGTCACTTTTTAGAAAATATATTTTTTAGCTACTAGTATATTTTCTTAATATAATAGGTAGATTATTAGATTTACTGAATTTTAATTTAAAAAAATATTTTAATGTTAAAGGTTCCTAAAAAACTTCTTTAGCTCCTCCAAAATCGATTACATTTTCCCATTTTGTAAGCCAAGCTTCAGATTTAACAAATTCATTATGTGATTTGTTATGAGTATCTTTTCCCCATGCAGACAAAAAAACAAGTCAAACAATTTAGGCAAATATGTTGACCTTTTTCTTAGCTCAAAAAATATTTACTTCTGTCTTGCTATCATAAAATACTTATTCCTGTAATACATAAACTTTAGTACTTAAATGTTATTGTTACCAGCTTTACGAGGTTTAAAATCTTAGTCATTACTATTGAGCGATTTAGTTAATAAGCAAAGTTGTTCAAACATAAGATTGCAGGCCAGCAATGCCGTGATATTCGAAGAGTCTAAAGGAGGAGAAACTTCGTTAATATCGGCACCGACGAAGTGAATCCCACTTAGCCCTCTAAGTAATACCTGTGCTTCCCGAGAAGTTAATCCTCCTGGCTCTAATCCTCCAGTTGCAGGAGCAAAGGCAGGGTCAACACTATCAATATCAAAGGTAAGATAGGTGGCGCTTTTACCGACTACTTGTCTGATTTTTTCAATGACTCCATTCATCCCCATTTCGTAGAAGTCATCCATATTAATAATATGCACTCCTTGCTGTATAGCCCAGTCAATTTCGTCAGCTTTAAAAAGTGTTCCACGGATACCAACTTGTATCATACGTTTAGGTATTATAAGGCCCTCTTCGATGGCGCGGCGAAACGGGGTGCCATTTGCATATTTTTGCCCCAACATTAAATCCAATGTGTCGGAATGAGCATCGATTTGAATTAATGATAGGGGAGCTTTCTTAGCTACCGCACGTAAAATAGGTAGTGAGATAGTATGATCACCTCCAGCTGCTAAAGGTAAAGCGCCGGCATCGACAATTTGTTGAACAAAATTCTCAATGCGCTCCAAACTTTCAGGAATACTTAAGGAATTAATCGGTGCATCACCAATATCTGCAATACGATAATCCTTAAAGGGGTCTATCATGCTAGGGTAATGAATTTGCCGGATTAGACGTGACATTTCACGCATTTGTGCTGGCCCATGACGTGCACCTGTCCGGTTAGAAGAACCCAAATCAAAGGGGACTCCAAACATGGCAATATCTAACCCATTAGGGCTTTCCTTGTAGCTAGCTCGCATAAACGGGTTTATATTGGCAAACCTAGGGACATCATTAACGTCTTTTTGTTCTAAGCCTGGCTGATTCATGTTTTTACTCCGATGTATCAGTTTCTTTTTGGTTATGAAACCGTATGGTTACATTGATATTCGTTTTATGGCCTTACCACCCCTCATCAATTCTTTTGGGCAGAGCCACAGTCTGTTCAGGCTATAAATGAATGCTATTCTTGCTTTTAGATAGCCATTACAACTTCTTTCAAAAGATGCTTAAAATGCCCTTTAAGGCAATATCCATTTCTTTCCCTTAAATGTTACTCTGAATCAACTGTGACGTTTTGGAGGCACATCTGACTAGCTCCGATATCCCATATTTTAGTTTAAACTTCACAAAATTATCCGTGTTCTATTTCGTCCAGTTGGAGATTACTTTTGAAGTTACCTTGATCGCTCTTACGAAGTCCGGCAAGTCAACCCACTCGTCATGTAATCCATTCTGGGTTAAGTTACCGCAAAGTGGACCATAAGCGATAGAGGGTATCCCGCTGTATAAATATGGGTTGTATATCGAACTTACAGCATGCATGGGATTCGAAACAGGCTTTTCCCCTGTGACAGTCTCAATGGACTCTATGACAGTTTTGCAGATGGGATGATTAATCGATAAATCCATGCCTTCTCCACCGAACAACCAAGAGATCGTGGGAGGATTTTTACTCAACCAGGAATCGGTGCGAGCTGCGATTGTAATGCACTGCTTGATTTCGTTCTTGATGTCTTGCAGTTTTTCAGTTGGAGGAAATGAGATGGAAGCTTCAATGAGGCATTCTGTGGGCACGTCACCAGCACCTTTGAACTTAGTAACAATCAGATTCGTAGACCTTCCGACTTTGTCATTGAACATTTCGAAGCTGACGCGTTCACCTCTTTCTAAGTCCAAAGCTTTTAACGCCTCCACTACTAATATTCCTTTATCTATAGCATTTACGCCGAGATGGGAAAAGGCCGTCTTACCGGGATTTCTTGTATCAGGTTCAATCCCTACAACGGCAACACGGAAATTCAGTATTCCAGGTGTAATATTCTGAAATTCACGCATCCCTACTCCAGTCTCTTCAGGATGAAGATAGATACAGGCGTCTGCCTTGTATCCTTTGTCTAGAAGAGCAATGATCCCCCGCGCATTTTGCTTGGTTGTGGCGCTACCAATATGAACATCGCCACCTGGATTTATACCGGCATTACGCAATGCTGCCAGAGATTCCGTCATGATGGCAATCCCTTCGAGGTCATCCGCGACACCATAGCCGTAAAGCCTGTCACCTTCGATTACTGCGGAGAATGGATTGCGTGTCCAATCCTCTGTGGTAGTGATTGGTTCAGAGTCTGGATGTCCATATATCAGCAGACTCTTCCCATCCCCACTACCATGATGAGTGCCAACTACTGTTATTCTTTCTATGTCGTTTATCTCTTCTTCGGCAGCAAATTCGTGGTCCATTTTGATGCTTGAGGGGCGTGACTTTATGATTTCGGTTTGAAATCCTATTTCCTCAAATCTCTCTGCAATCAGTGATTGAAGGGCTTCTTCACCTTTCGTTTGTTCTTTGATAAGCGCCCTTAGAAAGCCAATATGCTCTTTTTGGTTCCTGTCTATTTCCTCAAACATAGCTTAGTACTCTTATTTGTTGATGGTTTTAATCAATTGGTTGGATTTAGTAATAATATTTGCTTTGTTTTACACATTATTCACTATAATTTATTAATGACTCAACTCTCAACCCCTCTTAGTTTTCATTCAAAAACCAACTAATATCTCTCATTATTCATGGTATAGTCTACATAATTGAGAAACACAAAATGGTAAAATATTTTTTCGTAATAGACAATATGGTCTCAGATTTTTTTAGTCAATTACTTCCAGCCAGATAAATTTTCTTTAACATCACAAAACTGTATATTCGAATCGCTTCAGGATAACCATTTTTTTTTGGAACACGAGATGAAGGTGAGACTAAAACAGGAAATTAGAATATTGAATAAAACCTTTTTCATCTTTTCCTCAATACCAAAAGCAAAATCATACAAAAAGAACTTACAATCCAACATGATTACATTTTTAACAAGTTAAATATGTATGTACATTTAAGTATTCCTCAGATGATAAAGGGATTGAGTGGGAATTTAATAGAATGTGGGAAGATTGTGGATGGTGTCTGACTGCGCAGAATTAGTGGGGGTTACTCACAGGAGATGAGTGTGTATTCTGTAAATGTTTTAATCTACTGTTTTACAGCTCGCCTTGAAAAACACTTTGTAATGAAATTATTAACAAAAAAATGATCCCAATCGTAAC
>TARA_B110001454_G_scaffold218932_1_pt1 | contig 11773 bp, 15 predicted proteins | sample TARA_B110001454 | Tara Oceans TARA_B110001454 (sample SAMEA4397004) | marine metagenome | biome: Polar Biome; feature: [MES] marine water layer (ENVO:01000295) within the mesopelagic zone...; material: water (ENVO:00002006), including particulate matter (ENVO:01000060) such... | reverse complement strand
GTGCTACAAGTAGTGATGGTTTGACTATTGGGTTAAATAGTAATGAAGATGGCGTTTTTTGGTTAAGAGAAGATACTAATATGAGATTTGCAACAAATAATGCAGAAAGAATGAGAATTGCAAGTGACGGACAGTTCTTTCTTGGTAGAATAACAGATATATCATCAAATGCCCACGTAATAGAAGCAATTGGAGATAACGTATGCTTAGAAGTTTATAGACCTGCCTCATCATCGGGAGCAGATGTATTTAAGCTTTATAGTGATATAGGTGGGACAGAAACTGTTAAAGCTATTATAGAAGCAAATGGTGATTTCCAATCTGCCTCTGGTTCTTATGGTGGTACATCAGATGCAAGATTGAAAGAAAATATAGTTGATGCGAATAGTCAATGGGACGATATTAAATCTATTCAATTTAGAAAGTATAACTTTATTCACACTCCTGATGAAAACCATATTGGAACTATTGCGCAAGAATTAGAATTAATATGTCCATCATTAGTCAATACTGCCCCAATTGAGGAAGATGCTTTTCAAACTAAATCAGTAAAAAACTCAATTATGTATATGAAAGGAATGAAAGCATTACAAGAAGCAATGCAAAGAATTGAAGAATTAGAATCAAGATTAAATGCATTAGAAAATTAAATTAGAAAATTAAATTAAAAAAAAATCATTAGATAATTATATAATGATTTTTTTAATAAAAAAAAACGATAAAGAATATTTTTATTTATATGAATATATATATGATAAAGAAGAAGATACAGAATGTCAAATATTTAATATATTTAAACAAAAATTAATATTAAAATATTTAGATGGTAAAAAAATAAAAAATATTAATTATCTTAAAAACTTAATTAAAATTAAAAAATGATATTATTATATATTATTATGAAAGTTTGTTGTATTATATATCATAGTGAAATTTTCACAACATATAAAGAAGATTGGATATTGGAATGTATAAAAAGCATTTATTTACAAACATATAAAAAATATGATATAATTGAATTATGTTATGATGAAAGTGATAATTCATTAATAAAAATGTTTAAAGAAAAGGGAATATTTAAAACAAATCGTTTAATATTTTTAAATAAAAAAATGGAAAATAATATTGAAGCAGAAAATTATATATTTAATTATGCTTTTAATAAATTAAATTACGATGTATGTATAAATATAAATATAGATGATATTTATAATAATAAAAGATTTGAATTACAAATGAAAAAAATTGAAGAGGGATATGATATAGTATCATCAAATTATAAAATATTTCAAAATTATGAAGGAGAAAAATATGAAAGAGAAATGAAAATAGTAACAAATTTCGAAGATAAATATGAAGAAAGATTATTTTATTGTAAAATGATAATTGATAAAAAAGTTACAATACCATTTAGTTGTTTTACTTTTACAAAAAAAGCATGGAATTTAGTAAAAAAAGTAATGTATCCAGAATCATTATATTTATGTCAAAAAATATTATCAAAAGAAGTAAAAATACATACTTGTGATCAAATTTTATTATATCATAGAATACATAGTAAACAATATTCTAATATATATAAAAATGAAGTAATTTAATATTCAAATGTAGTATAACTTCTAATAATATCATCTAAAAATAAAATAATATTATAAATTTCATCAATTTGATATTTATATTCTAAAATGATTTTATTGATTTCAGAAATATTAAAAATTTGAATTGAAGTTAACATATTAAATATATAAATAAAATTTATTATTTATATATAATAAAAAATGTGTATATTTTGTACTATTGTGAAAAAAATAAAAAATTTTTTAAAAAAAAGAAAAATGATAAAAGTAAAATCAGAATCATATTTAGAAAGATCACTATCACCTATATTATCAAAAAATGGAATATTATATTATGAAGATCGAAATTATGAAACAAATCCATTAATGGAAACATTATCTGGTTCATTATCTCCACCAAGTCTTAATTATAGCCTATCAATATTTGAAATTGGAGAAGAAGAATCAGATATATCTTTGTCTGATGATTCTTCAATATATTTTTCAGAACCAGAAATAAAATAAAAATAAAAATTATATATATATGGATACTTTAATAAAAATTGGAACAAATTTCATTAAAAAATCTTCAAAATTTTATACTTTTTTTTTAAAAGATAAAATGAATAATCATATAATGACAGGAAATTATTCAAATAAAAAAAATATATATAGACATTTAAATATAGAAAAAAGACCGTTTTATATAACAAATATAACAATATTTGTATCAGATAATGGAACATTTAATGATCAAAATTATGGTAGTGAATGTAAACTAGAAAAAGGAATAAAAATGTATATAAAAGGATTAGGATATAAAAGGAATATATTTGGTTTAGAAGAACCTATATTAAGAAATAGTGATTGGTTAAAATATAATAGTGGAGTAGAAATAATAAAAATGGGAAATAGAAGAACTATAATGAGAATTAAATTTAATTTTCATACAGATACAGATACTTATATTAAATTATATCCAAGTGAATCAATATGTTTAGATTTAAATGACGATTTTTCAACATTATTTGAACAAACAGTAAATATAACAGGACATTATGGAACAAAAGACTAATTTATCAAATATTTAATAAAAGTATTATTAAAATTTAATAATACTTTTAAATAAAATGATTAAATCTAATACAAATTATAACTTACATAATCTTTTAAAATCAATAAAAGGTAATAAAATTTTAGATTATAGATTAAGAACAAGAATAGATGAAAAATATATTCCTCAATATTTTAATAAAAAAATTGTTTTTCAAAGTTTTGATAGTTTTCAACAGAAAAATTTAAAATTATCTAAATTAATACGGAAATTCATTAAAGAAAATATAAAAACGGATTCGATACAAGCATTTGGGGGAGAAAGTTATTTATATTCAGATAATAAAAAAGATACAATATGTTATAGTAATTCACAAAGTATATGTAATGATATGAAATATAATGGATATAAAAATATCAATGAAATTAATTATAATGAAGATGATATTATTATGACAAATAATGATATTGTTTTAAATTTATCAAAATTAAATCAAAATCTAATGAAACAAATAAACAAATCGTATGCAAATAGAATTATAATTATAAATTGTCATCATAAAGATTTTTGGAAAAAAATAAAATTATTAACAAACTTCAAATTAATGAAAAGACAAAAATATATTGATTATAAATCAAATTATTTTATAACTGGAAATATCTTTATTAGAAAATCATTCATAACATTGGGAGGAAATTGTTCTGTTACATATCAGTTAAAAAAATATAATTTAAGAACAAAGGGTTATCCATTTGATTGGTCTAAAATAAAAATAAATAAAATAAAAGAAGCAATAGAAAATGATTTTTATAATTATAATAAAATAGAAATAGTAAAATATTCAAAAAATCACAAAAGTTGGTTATTAAAGAATGAATATGCAATATTTGCCCATGAATATTTAGAAAAATATAATTTAGAAGAATTTAAAAATAAATTAGAAAAAAGAATAAATAATTTAAAAAAAGTAAAAAATCCAGTTTTTATAAGAATAGAAACATATTCATATAAAAATAAAGAAATATATAATAAATATTGGGAAAAAATTATAAAAAATATGAGAAAAAATTATAAAAATTTTAAAATTATTTTAATTAGTAAATTTAATCCCAATATTAAAGAAATAAAGTGGTATAAATATGATGATTTTTCAAAAAAATGGGAAAATAATCATTTAGAATGGAATAAAATTTTTTTAATGTAAATTATTTATTCAACAATTATTATGGATAGAATAAAAGACTAATTTATTTTTTAGATTTTTTTTTTTTATTTTTACCACCATTTTGATTATGTGTAATTGTTAAAACTTTATTATATTTTTTCATAGCATTATACATTTCAACAATACCTCTTTTAATTTCAAGAGTACTTTCAAATTCTGGCAAACTATTTAATATTTTACCTTGTTTACTATCAATTTTTTCAGTAGTTGCAGTAAAAAAAGAGTAATCTGGTGATGCAGGATTAATAAAAGCACCTTCTGGAGCATCAACTGTTTCTGATTCATTTTTAGAACATAAATCATAATCAATAAGAATAGGATAATAACTACCTGTTGGTAATTTCATTTTAATAACTTCACTATTACTTTTTAAAACATTATATATTATTGGTTTTTTTGATTTAGCAATAATAATATTAGCTGGTTTTAGATCATTGTGAAATAATTTTTTCATATTTAATGTCATAGAAATATAGTATATTTGAACAAAAACACTTTCTAATTCTTTTTTAGAAATAGTTTTTTGTTTTAAAACATCACTTAAAGTACTACCTTTACCTAAAGCCATTTCAACATAAACATTTGGAGTTGAACCTCTTTCGCGACCTTTACATAAATTACATTTATAAATATTTAAGAAGTTATTTGGGAAAAATTTTTGAGTATTCTTAACAAATAATTTAATATCTTCACAGTAATTATTTAATCTATTAATTAAAAAGTATAATTGAGATTTTTTTTTCTTTTGTTTATAAGCATTTATCAAAGTTTTATGATGTTTTGGTTGAATTAAACCTAAAACTTTTTTTACAATATTTTTTGAAATTTCAATAGAACCAAATGCACCAGATGCATCACTTTTTAATTTTGGGCATTCGTTTCCTTTTGATTTTCCTTTAATTTCTTTAACAATTTGTTGTAATTCTTGTGGTAAATCTTTAAGGAAATCTTCTGTAATAATATCCATTTCTTGTAAATCATCTGTAATTATTTGAATACCTGTACCATCTTCTATAAAATCATCACTTAAATTTAATTTAAAATTCATCTTTATATATTAAAATAATTTAATTATTTTAATATATTTTTATTATTTTAGAATTATCTATAAATAGATTTAGGATTTTGTACATTTTGATAACTATGTAAAGATTGAGTATAAGGATTTTTTTCAAATTGATCTACAAATACAGAATTCATACGATTATTCATAAAATCACGATCATTATATTTTTGTTTTTCTTTAGTCATTTTACCAGTATGAGATTTATTAGTAGAATCAGGTGCAGTAGGATTATAATTTTTAGTAAATGAATAAGTTTTTAATTGTTTTTTTCTAGTATTTTTAAGAATAACTTGGTTTTTAGAAGGACCACTTTTAGCACCTTGTGAAACAGGATTTCTTCTATTAACAGTTTGTTCTTTTAATGCATTAATTTCAGCATTATAAAAATTATGTCTAGAAGATTGAGTACCTTCTGAATTTCCTTTATTGCCACTATATTCACGAGAAGTTTGTTGTCTAATAGTAGTTCTTGCGTTATCTTTTAATTGCTGAGTTTGTTCTGTAAAACCTTCTTTATTACCACTATAAGAAGATAATGTTGTTTCTTTAATAGTATTACGAGCTTTATCATTTAAAGAAGTTTGATGAGCATTATTATGACTATTAATATTAATATGGCTATGATCGTGATATTGTGTTTCTTGTTTAATAGTATTTTTTGCAATATCATAAGGATTATGAATATGTTCTTTAGGACCATTTATATTCATATGACTATGTATATTATTTTGTGTTTCTTGTTTTAAACTATATTTAGCTTTATCTGCGAAAGTATTATAAGTATGATTATTACTTTTTTGACCACCTTTAAATTTTGCAATAGCTGCAGAATATTTATTTCTTTCTACATTTTTTAATATAACGGCATTTTTATCTAAATCTGCAGTTTTTGAAACAGGATTTTTATTAGGTAATTGAGGACGATTAACATGAGATAAAGAACCAGATTGTTTATTAAGAGAAACTTTTGCAGCTTTACCTCGTAAACCAACAAAATATTTTTCACCAGAAATTCTTCCTTTATAAGTTTCTTTAGGATTAACTCTTAACTCATCTACATTTTTTTGTTTTGGTCTATAAGAGTCATGAAATCCGACATTAGTAGTTAATTCATTTGAAGAAGAATTTAAACCAGGTCCAACTTTAATTTGTTCAAAAGGTAATTGATTTGTTTTATTATATATTGAAGCAATAAAACGAGAATCATCTCTTTTAATTTGTGTACCATGAATATTTTGTTTTACAGGTTTGAAAAGCATTTTAGTTTCTTTTTTATGTTTAAAAGTATAATCAGAACCAGTAAAATGACCTAATTTAGTTTGATTAGCATTTTCATTTAAATTTTGTTTAACAGAACTACCAAAAAAAGGTTCCATATTGTTATGACCTTTTTCATAAACATTTACACCTTTTCCATATACCCCATTTTTTATAGTTTTAAAAAAAGAAGTATTATTTCGATCATGATTTTCTTGAAAAGAAGGTTGTTCCATTGAATTTCTTCTATCATTAAAACTTTGAATACCATAATTTTCAACATCTTTGTTATCTATAAGTTTGAAAGAATTTTCAACAACAGAATTTGAAGATTTAGGAAATTTAGTAGAACTAGGTTTATCATTATTTTTAATAGATTTTTCATTTTGTATAATAGACTGGTCTTTATAATAATTTTTTTTATTTCTATAAGTGTTACCATTGATAATACCAGTTTTCATAGGTTTTTCAGAATCTTTTTGATTTTGTGTAGCTTTTTGAAAAACTTGTTCTTGAACTTTATCTAAATGTCTAGAAGAATAAATATTATCATTTGAAGGTATTTCATTTTCTGCAACCACATTATTATTTTTTAATTCATTACTTTTAACTCGTTTATCTTGATTTAAGTAATAACCTAAACTTGCGATTCCACCGATTATTAAAGTTTCCATAATTATAGTATATATATTTAATATATATTATATTTATTATTAAATTATTTAATTACAACCACATCCTCCAGAAGAGAAGTTTTCTTTTTTAGATTCTTTTTTTGGTTGAGTTTTTTGTGGTTTGTGATAATCTTTTTGAGCCCATTCTAGAACTTGTGCGTCCATTGGACTTGCAAATTCATCTGAATGAGGAGGTAAAGCATTACTTTGATCTTTTAGAGCTGGTAATTTTTCTTTATAGTTATCTCTAGAAAATAAACGAGTATTTAAACCAATAAATTGATTGCTTGTAATTCTAGATAAAGCTTGGGGATCTAAACATAAAGATTCAAAACGATCAATTTTTTGCTCTCTTTTATGCATAGGTGCTTCTAATAAAGGATATCTTCTAGATAAATCAGTTTTTTCACATTTTTTTAAAACAGGTTGTTGTTTATAAATAGGTTTATTATTAGGCCATTGTGATTTAGGATCATTAGAATCTTTTCTAATTAAATTAAATAAATCAGATTCTGCATTAATCATATCATTATTATCTGAAACTCTATATTGTCCACGACTAGCATGCATTTCAGGAGTTTCTTGAAAACAAGTTTGATTATTATAAGTAGCATTACTTAATAAACTATATTTTCCAGCTTCGGTTGCTTCTAATTGATTATGTTCATATGCTTTTTCGTCATATATTTTTCGTGAATAAGCCATTTAGATTATTTATTATATTATAAGAAAATATTTTATTATTTTTAAAATTGATAAAATAATAAAAATAAAATATGATAAATAAAATATTAAATTTTTTATTAACTTCAAATATGTATATTTATTTTATTTTCAATGAAATTTTAGTATTAATAACATTAATATTATTAGCATTGACATTATATTCAGATCTATATGATTTTATAAAAATAAAAGAATCATGGTATATTATTGTATATCTATTATTTAATTTTTATTGTATAATTAGTAAAATAGATTATATATATTTGATATTTAAATATAGTAAAAGAAAAAAAATAATAAAAAGAAATTATAAAAAATTTTTTTTATTAAATTGTATAAATTTAATATTTATGTGTTTAAATGTATATTCATTAAGTTATTTTTTTATAATACCATATATTCTGAATTTAATATGTTTAATATTTTTAAAATATGAAGAAACTAAATATCCAGAAGAAGAAAATAATAGAAGAAGAAAAAGAAAAAGAAGAAATAATGATATAGAGTTAAGAAGATATCAAATGTAATTATTTTTTTTCATTTTTTTTAGGTTGATATAATTTAGTGGGACATTTACTTAAAAATCTAGAACGATTACTTAAATCAGATTCAATATTAACTAAATCAATATTAGATTTTTTGACATTTTTATTTTCATGTACAAATTTAGTTTGATCAAAAATATATTTAAAAGAATTATCATTAATTTCTTTTTTATTCATATTTATTATATAAATAAAAAATATTTTTAAATTATTGTTTTTTATAATTTTTTCTACCATAATTAGAAGTAGAAATACCTTGTATATTAAAATTACCATTATAATTTTTTTGTGGTTGACAAGATAAATTTGTAGAAGTTAAGAAACTATTTTGATTATTATCAACACATTTATGTAAATTATGATGAATATGTTTTTCAAAATTAGCGTGTTCAGCTAATTTATCTAAAGGTTTTGTGGAAAAATTCCCTCTAGTTAATTTATCATCTACATCTACATTTTGAGCTGGTCCTTTACCATCATTAATACCTTGATAATGATAAATATTATTTATTTGAGATTCGTATTGTTTTTTTTCTTTTTTTCTATAATTAGTATTTTGATATTTGGAAAATTGATTATTAGATTGTTTTTGTGTATTTATATAACATTTTTCACTATTTAAATCAGTAGGTTGATTAATTGAAAAATCTTTTACATCATTTTTAAATGCATCGTCAAAATTAGTTAATTTTAAAGACATATTATATATATTTAATAAATAAAATAAAATTTATTAATATAAAATAATATAAAAATAAATATGAATTTTTTTAATTTTATTTATACAAAGCAAATGGTAGAAAAATGTCTAAAAGAAAATAAAAAAACAGAAGAAACAGAAAAAACATTTCAAGGAAAAGAAAAATCATATAAAGAATGGCATAAACAACATTATAATCCATATTTTGATTATACTTTTAATAAAAGAACAAATAATTCTGATATAAAAAAATAAAATTTATTGATAATATAAAGATAATTAAAAATAACAATGAGTGAAATATTTGGTATATTAAATCTTGGGAATACTTGTTATATTAATGTCAATATTCAAATGATATTAAATTGTAAAGAGTTAAATTCTCGATTATTAGAAAAATTTGATACAGTTAAAGATACAGAATTATTATATTCATATTTATGTATATTAAAAAGATTAAAAGAAATTAAAGAAGAACAAAAAGTAGAAAAAGAAAATTTAGAAAATGAAGAAGAAAAAATTTGTATAAGAAAATTAAGATTAACATCATTTATAGAAAAATTTCGTAGAATATTTAGTCAAGTATCATTTAATCAACAAGATTGTTTAGAAGGATTAACATTTATTTTAGATAATTTTCATAATAGTTTAATACAAAAAGGAGATGATTATAGTTTAATAATGAATAATGTAAGATATAATAATCAAATAATGAATAGTTGTATTAAACAATTCAAGAATGATATTGAAAAAGATCATACTTTATTATTTAATTTATTTTATTCATATATGTCAAATAGTATTAGATGTGATGCTTGCAATCATACTATATATAAAATAGAAAAATATAAAGAAATATCAGTAGATTTAGAAAAAAATCATACTAATAATCATTTAAATAAATTATTTGATAAATATTTTCAACCAGAAAAATTAGAAGGTTATAAATGTGATCATTGTAAAGAAACAAATTGTTATAAAAAAAGTCAATTATTAAATACACCAAAATATTTAATAGTACAATTAAAAAGATTTTTATTTCAATCAGATACTATGAGTTATTCTAAAATCATGGCTCCAGTTGAATATCCATTATATTTAGATGTAGATAATTATTTAATTGAAAATAATATTAATAAAAAATTAAATAATAAAAATATATATAATTTAAATACAATAATTAATCATTTAGGAAGTAATTTTAATGGTGGTCATTATACATCATTTCATAAAATACAAGATAAGTGGTTTTCAGCTGACGATGAAGATATTCGAGAAATTCATAATAATAATTTATTTAATAATAATAATAAACAAAATGCATATATATTAATATATGAAAAACAAGATTTCAATGAATGATTGTAACTATAATAGAAATATTATCTTTAGATTTTTTATTTTTATAAATATATTCTATTAACATTTCTACAGATTTTTTATAATTATTAGTAGTTTTTTTTAAATATTGATTAAAAACAAATATAATTTCTTTATTTGAAGCATAATCAAAAATACCATCTGAACCTTGTAAAAAATATTTAATATTATTAATTTTACCTTCATAAATATCAGGATCTGGTTGAACAAATTTTGATAAATATTTATCACCAAAAGCTCTTGTAAGACCTAAAATCCCTTCAACTCTATTATTAATAATTTTTCCACCTAATAATTCTATTCGTATTTCTTCTTTTATATTATCTGGTCTATGATCTATAGAAATTTGTTTAACTTTATTATTTTTATAACATACTATACATCTTGAATCACCTACATTTGCTAAAATAAATTTATTAATATTTTTATTAATTATCAATAAATTACAAGTAGTACCAGATTTATTATAATAAGATAAAAAATTTCTATTAATTAATTTAAAAGATAATTTAATAGATTTTTTAATTTCATAATTATTTTTTAAATATGCAGTAAAATAACGATATAAATTATTTTGTAAAAAATCTGAACAAGATTTTCCACCATGACCATCTAATACACAAGAAAAATTAAATAAATCATTATCATTTATTATAATTCTATCTTCCATATATTTTCTATGACCTTGTAATAAATCACTATAATTACTAATATTAAGATTTTTATCAGTTTGGAAAAAATTAAATAATTTAAAATTATAATGATATTTTGGTTGATTTATAAAAATTTCTTTTAATAATGGATTTTTTTCAAAATGTGTAATTTCATTTTCTTTAATACTATATATTTGTATTAAAAATAATAATATTTCCTTTTTATTTTTATTTTTATAAAATTTGTCATATTTTTCTTTAATATTGTATAACATTTCAAATAAATCTTTTTTTGTAAGTTTTTTATTATTTAATAAATAAATAATTTTAAATCTTCCATCCATATTATATATTTATAATATAATATAATATTAAAATTGATTTCTATTATAATTATAAACTAATTAATCACGATGTCTTCCTTTATCAATTTTTGCGAGAAAAAATCAATAAAATTGAAATCTTTTGAAATTAATGAAATTGATCATCAATTACATAAATATTATTCCTCTATTGAAAATAATATTTATAAATTAAATAATATTCAGGAAATTAATAGTAAATATTTATTAACAATTATTAAAAAAAATACTTATAAATTCAAATTATTATTAACAAAAATATTTAATAAAAATTATTGTATTTTTATATTTCAACAAAATAAAAATATATATTATTTTAATATTAAATTTAGATTTAATGAAGAATTATATAATGGTACATTATTTAATGGTGAGATGATTAAAAATAAAAAAGGTTGCTGGGTTTATTATATATCAGATTTAATATATTATAAAACTAAATTTATGCAAGATCAAAAATTTTCATATAAATTAAAAACACTATCTATAATATTAAAAGATGAATATACTTATGATTCATTTTTTAATGTTTGTCATATTCAAATAAAAAGTTATTTTTTATTTAATCATTTACA
>TARA_B110001454_G_scaffold96590_1_pt1 | contig 11794 bp, 9 predicted proteins | sample TARA_B110001454 | Tara Oceans TARA_B110001454 (sample SAMEA4397004) | marine metagenome | biome: Polar Biome; feature: [MES] marine water layer (ENVO:01000295) within the mesopelagic zone...; material: water (ENVO:00002006), including particulate matter (ENVO:01000060) such as...... | reverse complement strand
CTTCAATATTATCAAAAGAAAATATTCATGTTAGCAATATCAAAGGATATCATCTTCCTAAAACCGTAGACGCAAATTCTTTGGTCATTACAACTAGTGTTTCAGGCAATACAAAAGAAACTTTGTCTGTTCTAGAACAGGCAAAGAAAACAGATGCAAAAATTACCGCATTTTCAACGGGTGGTAAAATGAAAGAATTTTGTAATGAAAATAATGTGTATTTTAAAGAAATTTCTATGATTCATTCACCAAGAACATCATTTCTAAAATTTCTTTTTTCGATATTGAGTATTTTGAAAGATGTGATTCCAATTGATGAGAGAGATATCAATGATGCAATTAGTTCACTCTATAAAACAAGAGACAATATTTTTTCAGGGAATTTAACCGAGGAGAATGTTTCATTAAAACTTGCAAAATGGATAAAGGAAATACCTTTGATATATTATCCATGGGGATTACAATCAGCTGCAATTCGTTTTAAGAATTCTCTTCAAGAGAATTCAAAGATTCATGTCATCGCAGAAGAAGTTATCGAGTCATCACATAACGGAATTGTTGCATGGGAGAAAATGTCAAAAATTCAACCTATTTTATTAAGAGGTGTAAATGATCATGTCAAAACTATTGAGAGATGGAATATAATGCAAGAGTTTTTCAAGAAAGAACAGATTGAATATTTTGATATTAGTTCGATAAAAGGTAGTATTTTATCAAAAATTGTGAATTTGATTTATGTTTTGGATTATTCAAGCATTTACCATGCTATTTTACACCAAGTAGATCCATCTCCAGTAAACAGTATTGATTTCATTAAAAGTAAGATGTGATGAGGAATCATACGTTAAGTTTTAAACTAAATCAAAAATGTAGTAATCATGAAAATAACAATTGGAATTCCAGCATTTAATGAAGAAAAAAATATTGCATCTATAATTACTAAATTGAGAAAGATTTCGGATTCAATCATAATATGTAATGATGGATCATCTGACATGACTGAAGAGATTGCAAAAGAGATGGGCGTAATTGTGATCTCACATGAAAAGAATTTAGGATATGGCGCTGCAATTCGTTCATTATTTGAAAAGGCAAGAGAGATGGAATTAGATTCTTTAATTACATTTGATGGAGATAACCAACATAGGATTGAAGATATCAATTCAGTTTTTGAACCAATTAATGAAGGATCTGCAGACATAGTAATTGGTTCAAGATTCCTTAATGAAAGAACTGAAAATGTACCAACTTATAGAAAAGCAGGAATTAGATTAATTACAAAAGTAACAAACTTATCTATTAAAGAAAAATTAACTGATTCACAAAGTGGTTTTAGAGGATATAATAAAAAAGCACTAAAAAAAATTCAAGTATCTGATGAAGGGATGGGGGTGTCAACTGAGATTTTAATCAAAGGAAGTAATCTAGGATTAAAAATAGTAGAGGTACCAATTAAGGTAAATTATGAAGGAGAAACATCTACACACCATCCAGTTTCTCATGGTACATCTGTAATAGTTAGTACATTGAAATTTACATCAATTTCACATCCACTAAAATTTTGGGGAATACCTGGAATTGTGTTATTAGGATTTGGATTTATTTTCATGTTTATATCATTTCAAAACTTAGGTTATGATAGAGATGTTTTTACAAATTATGCACTAGTTGGAATTGGAGGACTTATTTTAGGGAGCATAATGATGATGACAGCAGCAATACTTTATACAATTGTATCTGTTGTAAGAGAAAAATGACAAATATTAAATTACGAAAGTTTTATTTTTTTCTTGGTTTTTTATAGACTGATAGAAATTTGAACAATACTTTACCCAATAACGTTCCACGTTTTTGAGGATATACTTTTTTATTTTTTTCCCAGAGTAAATGAGCTTCATACCAAATTGAAAGTAAATCTTGACTCATCTCATGAACTTGTCTTATCACACTTACTTGAGAAGCACTATCATGTTTCCAATTTATTGGCGTTTCTTTTATTCGTAGATTTAGCAAACATGCTTTGACCAAAAGTTCAGAGTCAAAAGCAAATGCAGTTGTCTCTATCTCCGAGAATAGTTTTGATGCAATTTCTTTTCTAAAAAGCTTCATTCCACATTGAGGATCATAAATTGGAATCCGAAATAAGACTCTAAATAATTTTGAATAAGCATATGAAAAAAAAGTTCTATAGAATGGTCGTTGTATTGGAGGTAAATCTCCACGAAGAATTCGGGAACCGATAATTATATCATAATCATCAATATTCAATAGAAATTTATTGAATTCAGAGGGATTAGCTGCCAAGTCAACATCCATAAATCCAATATATTCTTTTTTTGCAGTGGGAATTGCATTAATTAATGCACCACCTTTTCCTTGTCGTTCTTTAAAAGAAAGTATTTTTACTTTATCGTTTTTTGTGATGAACTCATTTATAATTAAAACAGAATTATCGGAACTTCCATCCTCTGCAATAATTATTTCGTAATCATCAAAATTATTATTACAATATGATATTGTTTTTTCTAGACATACAGGTAGTTGCTTTTCACCATTGTGAACAGGAATAATTATTGAAATTTCTTTTTTTGCCAAGATTATCTCTTAACATATGGTATATTTTATTTAGGCTATTCCTAAATTCTATTTCATATATATGGAATAAAAATGAACAAACTAGTAATGTATGTGTAAATAAAGTTATTTATGCCCAAAAGATAATTTTTTTGTGATAAAGTGAATGAGTTTAATAAAAATACGTTCGAATAAAAATTCTAATATTAAAGATTTAGATCCTCTTAGATGTACTTTTATCAATTGCCCTGATCCAGTTTATGCTTCAACTCAAGATTATGGTATGAAGTTTATGCCGGTATGGTTGTACACTCTTGCATCACATATTCCAGATGATGGAAGATTTCAACTAAAAATGTTTGATCTTCAAGTTGAGAGCTTTGAAAAAATTTCAAAAGCAGATGTGTTTATGTTTAGTGGAAAAAATCAGGATCTGGATAATCTTCTAAAGATTCAATCTTTACTTAAGAAAAAATTTCCAAAAGCAATTAGCATGATAGGCGGTCCTATTGCATGGTCTGCAGATCAGGCTGAAGAATTATCTAAACTTGAAAAATTTGATCACATTTGTGTTGGAGATGGTGAAGAGATGATTGTTAAAATTTTGGAATCCATTCAAGAAAATCAGGTTCTGCCTGATGTTATTCGTGCAGAAAAAAGATTTGAACTTGCTAAAGCAACTCCTATGAATAGAGAACTTTTAGGATCTACTATAAGCAGGTATTATGGTGGCATTGTTGAAGTGTCACGTGGGTGCCCATTCTTATGTGAGTTCTGTGACATTAGAACACTTGAAGATAATAATCGTTCTCATCTTATTTCTCCAGATTTAATTATAAAGGAATTAGATTTTTTAGCTAAAAAAGAAGTTACCCAGATTACATTTGCTTGTGACAATTTTATTGGAGACCAAAACTGGGCTATGGAAGTTACAGATAAGATAATCAAATGGCAAGACAAAACTGGTTTTCATATGAATTTCTATACCTGGCTAACTATTGATGTATATAAACACAAATTACTGTTGGAAAAAATGCGTAAAGCTGGTTTTGATCTACTTTTTATTGGAATTGAAAGTTTTGATACAAATTCTCTTCTTGAGACAGCTAAGGTACAAAATTCTTCAGTAGAATTAGTTGATGCTGTAAAAACTATTCAATCCTATGGATTTATTGTAGTTGCAGGATCGATTTTTGGGTTCGATTCAGATACAGAAGATTTTGGAAAAATTGCTCTTAAAGGAATGAGTGAATCCGGTTTGATTTCAGGAGATCCTAATTGGCTAACTGCTCTACCAGGAACACCCTTACATAGACGAATGAAGCTCAGTGGAAGATTAAGAGAAAGTTTTGCCACACATGGTGGAATCAAGTACAGTACAAACATTAGATATCTTCTTCCTAAGAATACTTTACTCGATAGTTTTAGATATTTTATTACAAATTATCTTGATGGAGAATACCAATACAATCGTCTTAAAACTTATTTTGATACAATTAATGAAGGAGAAAATTACATACCTGTAACAGGTAACGGATTTGGTAACCTAATACTTTTCTTACGAATGTCATTATCGGATAAAAGAGCACTATCACAGATATTTCTTCGCCTGAGATTATTTCTGTCAAAACCAAGGAATATTTCTTATTTACTAAAAGGATTGAAACTCGGTTTATCTCATCGTCATATCAAAGGATGGTTTGGATATGTTCAGTTTTGGTTGTTTGCTTGGACTAATGCTATGTTCAAATATCAAAGGCTTGATAATGACGTTTTTGATATAGAAAGTGTGCCTGAAGATTTTGATTTGAATAATATTCTTCCTAAAGGTTATGAAGAAACAGCTGATGAAAAAATCCCTAAAGAGAAAACTTTGGCTCAGTTACTAGTGACAACTACACAACTAAAAAAGGTGATTGAACGTAAAAAGAATGGGAAAAATAATAAAAAAATTGTATGGAAGGAAAATGGAGAAAATTTTTGAAGGTCAGGTTAATGCTTTCAATTCATAAAACTTTTCATAATCAATCTCAAATGTTTTAACTTTATAATTTTGAAATCCTTGTTCCTCTGAATCAAAAATTTTGTGTAGATATGGATATTCATTATAATTTAAATACAATTCATCAAAAAATTTATTATCATTTTTATCACCCACGCTAATAAATTTTAATTCCAGTACCTCCCCTTTAGAGATAATTTCTTCTATGGAACTTCCTCGTAAGTCACCTTTATTCAAAATATGAAGTGCACCAGGATTAAATTGTTTTAGCATGTTGAAACTATAATCAAAATAAGGATTTACCTTGTAATTTTTTAAATTCACATTTGCCTCTTGTATCATTGTAACAGAAATCCAGTCAGAATCCACACCTTTTGACCAAAACATCGTTCCATCTAAATTATGAATTAAAAATTTTCCATATTCTTGTATTTCATTAACTTTTATGGTATCCGGCTTACCATATCCATATTCATCAACACCATGAATAACTAAAACTGATGACAATACAACTAAACTCATCACAAAAACTAGAAAATGCTTGGAATAATTTTTTATGAATTTCAGATTAAATGTTTCTATGATTTTTTTTATTGCCAAGGTAGCAAAAATGATTAAGAATGGATAACAAAAAAATATAGTTCTAGATTCCATATATCCAGCAGCAAAAAGAACCATAGGGGGAATCATTGATGAAATTAATAAAACCCAAGTAGAAGTGAAATATCTTTTTTTGTTTTCAATATTTCTTAATGAATAAAACATGCCTATTGGAAATAAAATTATTAGATACGGGACAGCCATTACGCCCCATATGTAAAATGGTTGTTTTAACGCATAAATGAAGCTATTTTCAACATCCATGTCCGTTGAAAAAATATCTGTCGAGATTTGTCCTTGCTGCAAATCTTCTGTATTTACAAAATCAGAGTGAACACCAGCATAAAATATTGGGTTTCCATATTGTTCATAACGTTCCACTAGTATGGGAGAAATGATAACTAAGAAAACAGCAAGGCAAATAATATAATTTTTTATTTTACCTTTAGAATTTTTGTAATGAACAAAATAGCAAAGTGTAAAAACTAAAATGAATATGATACCAAACATTTTTGACCACCAAAGTAAACCAACTAGTAAAAATGACAAGTATGTATACTTATCAATCTTATCTCTAAGCAAAAATACCATGGCACAAACTAGAATTAGAATCAATAATGGTTCAGAATACCCAAAGCCAGAATTAAAATTTAAGTGTGGTTGAAATGCAAAAAGTGCAGACATTACAATAGAATATTTTTCATTAAAAAATTTTCTTGCTAGTAAATATACAGGAATTATTGTCAATAATGATATCGCTATGCTTGCAATTCTTGCTATGTTTAGATAATCAAGATAAGTATTTGATTCGATAGATGCAAAAAAAGGAGAAAGAAATAGCGGCCATCCTGCAGTTTTAAATGGTGTTGCGGTATAATCACCTTGACTATATCCTAATCCACGTAAAATATAGATCCAACTATCTCCTGTTTCAGGTATAGAAAAATCTACTAAATATAATTTCATTAAAAGTGAAATAATTCCGATTGATGAAATTAAAAAAAATTTATTTTTTATAGATATTGAGATTTGTGATTTTTGAGACAATTTTAAAGTGTAAGAATTTTTGAGTGTTCCATACTAACTAAACATAGTGAATTCTTTTTATCTTGCATGAAATATTGTATCCCTATTAGTTTTCGGCACAACATTAGACTATATGTTTTACCATTAATTTTCTATTTTCAAAATTATTGTGATTTAGAGTTTTAAAGAATTGATGAATATGAGAAAACTTAGAGAGTTTTTTTGTGAGAACATCTGATTTAATAATGAAATTTAATAATGAACATATAGAGAATTAATTATGAAGAAGGAAGTCTCATTTTTAACTGATGAAGAATTTGATAAACCCTTACTCAAAAAAATAATAGCAGATAAAATAAGGATAGTGCAAAAAGATGATAAAAAAATTCTTCAGAGAATATTAACTGATTTTGAGAAAAATGATTTCACATTATTATCTCCTCAAGAGATTCATTTTCTAAATGTGAATTCGGCAGAAAAATGGGGAGAGTATTTAATCTTCAGATTTAAAATGCTAAATTTTCCAAAGGAAAAAAAAATTCATGATTTTCCAATTTATTTACTAATTGAACCAGTTTCTGCATGTAATCTTCGATGTGTAATGTGTTTTCAGATTGATAAAAGTTTTACATCGGATTCAGACTTTATGGGAAATATGGATTTAGATTTATTTAAAAAAACCATAGATGAAGCAGTTAAAGGAGGAACACAAGCTATTACTCTTGCCTCTAGAGGTGAACCCACTATACATCCTCATCTCGGAGAAATGTTAGAATATTGTAAAGGTAAATTTTTTGAATTAAAGATTAATACTAATGCAACATTTCTAAATGAAAAATTAATTCATCAAATTTTAAAAAGTGGTGTTACTGATATGGTTTTCTCCGTAGATTCGTATACAAAAAAAGAATACGAAACAATAAGAGTTCGTGGAGTTTTTGAGGAGATATTTGAAAATATTAAAAATTTTAAAAAAATTAGAGATGCTCAGTATCCTAATTCTAAATGTGCAACACGTGTCAGTGGAGTAAAATTTGATAAAAATCAGAATACTGAAAAATTTAAAGAATTTTGGCAAAAATACGTTGATCATGTTGTAATGGTTGAAATACAAAATCGTTGGGATACCTATCATAATCCAAAAGAGATAATGGGTCAGGGAGCATGTAATTATTTGTGGGAAAGAATGTATGTCTGGTATGATGGAACATGCAATCCTTGTGATATTGACTACAAAAGTGAATTAACAGTTGGATCAATAAAAAATCAAACCATTCATGAAATTTGGCATGGTGATAAATATAGCAAACTTCGAAATTTACATGAAATAGGTAAACGTAATTCATGTTTTCCATGCGACAGGTGCCCAGTTGGTTCTTAAAATAGGGATTATTGGTTACAAAAACCATGCAGCAAGACTAATTGACATTCTAGAAAACAGAACAGATTGTAATATAGATTTCATATATCATCCTAAAAAATCATTTAATGATAAACGCCATACAAATGATTTAGATGATCTGTATAATTGTGATGCAGTTTTTATCTCATCGCCTAACATTACTCACTTTGATTATATTGAAACGTTACAACAAAATTTTAATGGTTATATTTTTTGTGAAAAACCACCAACTACAAATTTAAATGAACTAGAAAAATTAGAGAAACTCCCTGAAATATTGAAAAATAAATTATTCTTTAATTTTAATTTTAGATTTAGTGAAATAAATCAAACTTTTAAAAATTATTTTATATCAGAAACAATTGGAAAAATTATACATATATCTATAATTTCATCTCACGGATTAGCTTTTAAAAAAGAATATCTAAATTCTTGGAGAGCAGATGGAGAAAAGAATCTTCATAGCATTCTAAACACAGTATCAATTCATTTTCTAGATTTACTGAATCTACATTTAGGTACACCAGAATATTCATCTTACAATCCAAGTTTAATTTCAAAAAATGGCACTGCATTCGATACTGATTTTCTAGTATTAAAATACAATAATGGTATTTCAGCTTCAATTTTAAACTCTTATGCATCTCCGTTAATTAATGAAATATCCATTTTAGGTACAAATGGATATCTCACAATACGAGATCAAAAACTCATACTATATTCACCTAGAGATAACTTTGATTCAAATGGTTTTTTTATTGAACCAGAAAAAATAATTGAAAAAGATTTTAATTTAAAAAATGATTACAATAATTCGTTAGTAAATTCTATTGATTATTTTATTTCCAATGTTAAAAATAAAAATCCAATTGATCCTGATCAATACATATCGAGTATGTCTACCACAAGATTGCTAATATCACTAAACAAAAAGGAAAAACTTTCATAATTTCAACATTAATTGAATAGAATTGTCACACAATCATTACAACCATTTGTTAGTCCAGGGCAGGGGATTAAAACAAATCAAAAAAGATATTCAATATTTTCCAATAAACTGGGAAGAAGAATTTCCAATAATAGAAAAATTAGGTTTTGACGGAATTGAGTGGATTTATGATGACCCTGTTGAATATGAAAATCCATTATTAAATTCGGATGGGCGAAAAAAAATGATCGATTTATCGAAACAAAATTCGGTTAAACTAGAAAACATTGTTTTTGATTGGTTTTTAAGACATCCGTTGTTTGTTGACAATGATGGTGTAAGTTTAGAATCTAAAATTAAGCATATGAAAAAATTAATTAAGTTTAGTTCAATTACAGGATTCCAGAATATTATTTTTCCAATATTAGAAAAAAATAATATCAACTCTCCACAAAAATTTAACAAATGTGTTAAAATTTTTAAAGATTATATTTTGGATGACTTAACTGAATTCAATATTCAAATTCATTTTGAAACATCCTTAACCTCCCAAATAGAAAAGAAATTATTAAATGAGCTAAATCATGACAAACTAAAAATCTGTTTTGATATGGGTAACAGTGCAAGCTATGGTTATGATTGTGAAAATTCTATTAGCGATGTAATGGAATTCTTAGGTTCGGTTCATATTAAAGATAGGATATTAGGAGGTCCTAGCGTACCATTAAATGATGGTGTAGTTAATTTCAAAAAAGTTTTCAAATCTTTGAATCAAATTAAATTTTCAGGACCACTTAGTTATCAAATTTATCGGAATATGCAAACAGATAATCTTTCCCTCTTAAAACAAAGTTTAATTTTTATTAATGATATAATATATGATGTTACTAATGACAGAAATTAAGAAAATTAGTAGTCTTATAAAATTAAATAACAAACTATCTGTTGTTACAGGTGGTACAGGACATCTGGGGCTTGCTATTAGTGAGACTCTTGCAGAATTAGGTTCAGATATCATATTAGTTGGACAAGACGAAGTAAAAGGTAATGATGTAGTAAAAAGACTTTCTAAAGAATTTGAAGTCAAAGTTGAATTTTATAAAGTTGATCTTAATTTGAAATCAGAAATAGATACATTTCTAACAAAAATAAATTCCAATGTAGATATATTGGTAAATAATGCGTTTACTTGGCCAGATGTTTTAAAAATTGAAGAAACAAGTTGGAATGATTTTGAGAATACTCTAACAACTGGAATCACTTCTCCATTTTATTTAACAAAACAAATGATTGAAAAAATGAGGAAAAATAGATCTGGAAATATATTGAATGTTGGTTCAATGTATGGAATTGTTTCTCCAAATTTTAAAATTTACCATAAAGAATCCAATATGGGAAATGCATTGGCGTATAATGCATCAAAAGCAGCCATGATCCAAATGACCAAATATCTTGCTGTTTATTGTGCTGAGTGGAATATTAGAGTAAATTGTATTAGTCCGGGCCCTTTTCCAAGACCTGGCACTTTTTCGAATGGAAAAGAGTGGTTTAAGGAAGAACTACAAAACATGAATCCAATGAAAAAGTTGGGTGAACCATGGCATTTGAAAGGAGTAGTTGCATTACTTTCTAGTGATTTAGGTACTTACATGACTGGACAAAATATTTCTGTTGATGGTGGTTGGACTACATGGTAACCTTTTATTTTTAGTTGAAATCACTTGTTAATAATATGAAAATTTTATCCATTATTCCAGCTAGAGGTGGTTCTAAAGGAATTCCATTAAAGAATTTGGCACTTATTGACGGTCTTACACTATTAGAATATTCAATAAATTCATCACATGATTCAAAATTAATTAATAAGACTGTTGTATCAACTGACAATAATCTTATTGCAAAAGAGGCTAAAAGACTAAATGCAGAAGTAATTACAAGACCAAAAAAAATATCTAATGATTCTGCAAAACTTGAACCTGCAATTAAACATACTCTAGATTATCTAAAAAAACAAAAATCATATGTACCGGACTTAATTGTACTTCTTCAAAATACATCTCCACTTAGAACTGGAAAACATATTGATGAAGCCATAAAACTATTACAAAAAGGAAAATATGACTCTGTATTTAGTGGATATTTTACAAAATCACTGTTTTGGGAAAAAACTAGATCTGGTATTTTCCCAAAAAATTATGATCCTGAAAACAGACCACGGAGACAAAATATGAAAAATCAGATAATTGAAAATGGCGCGATATATGTTACAAAATTTGATTCATTTGAATCTACAGGAAATTATATGACAAATAAATTAGGATTTTATGAAATGGATGTTGACTTATCATATCAAGTGGATACAGCATCGGATTTATTTATGATTGAACAAATTATAAGAAAAAATAGAAATTATGATGAAACATTTTCTGTCAAAGATAAAAATATAGTAATCACTGGGTCATCAGGACTGTTAGGAAGTTTTTATTCAGAGATTTTACTTCAAAGTGATGCAAATATTGCATTAATTGATATTGATATTGATAAAAGTTTATTAATAAAAAATAAATTTTCTTCTACTGGTCAAAAAATAAAAGTCTACAAATGTGATCTAACTAAACCAAATCAAATTACAGCCACATTTAAAAAAATAAAAAATGATTTTGGGACTATAGATGTTCTAATAAATAATGCAGCCTTTGCATCTAGACAAACATTTCATATTAAAAATTTTAAGAATTATGAATTACATCCTTTTGAATTGTGGCGTAATGCTTTCAAAGTAAATATAGATGCCATGCATCTATGCATTCAGCATGTCATACCATTAATGAAAAAATTTGGTGGTTCAATTATCAATATTTCTTCAACATATGGTGTTGTCGGTCCAGATTTTGATACATATGAAAATGAAAAATTGTGGACTCCTCCAGGTTATGCTGTATCAAAATCTGCAGTCTTAAATTTAACCAGATATGTTGCAAATCTCTACGGAAAATATGGAATAAGATGCAATACATTTACTCCAAGTGGCGTCGCTACTAAAAAATTATCAAAAAGTTTTATCAAAAAATATTCAAAGAGAAACGCATTCAATAGAATGGCAAAACCTCAGGATTATAAAGGCGCAATTCTATTTTTATGTTCAAATTCATCTAATTACATGACTGGTGCAAATTTGATAGTCGATGGTGGATGGACCGCAAGATAATCTCATAAGAAAATAAAATTTAATTTCAGAGAACTGTTTTTCTTTGAATTTCTT
>TARA_B110001454_G_scaffold5605_1_pt1 | contig 11845 bp, 9 predicted proteins | sample TARA_B110001454 | Tara Oceans TARA_B110001454 (sample SAMEA4397004) | marine metagenome | biome: Polar Biome; feature: [MES] marine water layer (ENVO:01000295) within the mesopelagic zone...; material: water (ENVO:00002006), including particulate matter (ENVO:01000060) such as...... | reverse complement strand
CGGGCGCGAGCCGCCAGCGCCATGGCGGGTGCGGATGCGATCTTCTTCAGCCAGCAGATCCTTGGGCACGTGAATGCCGATCTGCAGGCTGCCATGGTCGAGCTCACCAGTCTGCTCAACGATGCGCTCGACGATGTTGTCAACATCAGAAAACAGGTCCTCGCAGAGCGGACAGAGGTCGGGGAGGGTGAAGGATTCGAGTTCCTTGTTGCGAGCGAAGGCGGAGGCGCGAAGCAGAGCGCCGCCAGCCGCGCCGACCTCATCGGTGCGGCGACCACCGACGCGATGCAAGCATGTGTCGCAAGCACCGATGCGAATCATGTGAGCGATGCCCAGCGGAGCAGGGCAGGGAGGAGAATCCCAGTCGATGGTAGCACCATCAACTTCGAAATCGTCGCCGTCGAACCACTCTTCAGCCTCTTCCGGCTTCTCATTCACGGCGACGAGGTCGTCCCACGGATTCTCGGCAGCAGCATATCCAGCGGTGGCGTAGAGTTGCCACTCATCCTCCGCGTCTGGCGCGGTTGCCTGTCCATCCGTGTCATTCTGGGTCATTGAATCACCCACCGCTGCGGGGGAGGGAATCCCACGCTGCGATGCTTGGGCCAGCGGTGGGTCACCTTTGAGCGCTTCGGGTCTCGAAAGAGGTGTCTTAATGGGCCTGGACAGGTGATTATTCTGCGTGATTGAAAGCGGAAAACAAAGGCTGGTGAGGGGAGGGGTCAACGATTGTTCAGAGTTCTTGAAGAATTATCAATGAGGGTATGCACTGAAAGTAAACGTAAACGTGAAAATCGGCTCACTCACCCAACACTGACCCATCGATCTCGCAGACCTGGCGCAGCAACGGGAAGGAATACAGTCCGCTCGAACATCCGGTTGGCCATTCGAATCTGAGGCCATAACGGCCGACCAATTCGGCCTTCGGCTTGGCCATCCTCAAGCGCATGACCTCCTCTCGGAATTCGATCATTCTCTGCTCGTTCTCCTGCCTCGGCCTGCACTTCGCGCAGGGACAGACGAGGCGCAGCTCGATGTAACTGAGAGTGAATGCTGTGCCGTCAGCGAAGCGCAGAACGCAGTTCTCGTCGGCGCGCTCGAGATCGGTCAACTCGTCCGATTCGCTCATGTTAACCGCTAGGCTTACTGGGCTTCAACCTGCTGAGTCTGCGTCTTGCGGCGTCGCGCCAGCGAGCCCAGCATCGCTGGTGTCGTGACCAAACTCGCGAAGAGCGACAATCCGATCATCACAGCGCAGAACAGGCCGAAACTCGCGAAGAATCCCATCGGCGACTGCGCGATGATGAGGAATCCTGTGACATCCGAGACCGCCGAGCCGAACAACGCCAAACCGGCCGCCCCACCGATGGCGCGAATACTCGCATCGACATTCGCACCTTCCGAGCGCTCCTCACGGTAGCGCTCGACAACATGAATCACATAATCGATCCCAACACCCAGAGCCATCGCCGCGATAGCAACGGTGACCATGTTCAATCCGTATCCTGCCAACGCGATTATCGCGTATAACCAGATGATGACGACGACGATTGGAATCGTCGTGAACATCGCCGTCGACAGCGACCGAGCTCCCCAGAGCCCGGCGCCCACAACTAGCCAAACACCGAGCAGTGCGGCGAATCCGCTACCGACAGTGAAGTAGACGTAGGCGGTGAGTGCGATGATGACGGGCGAGGAGAGGAGGAGATCTTTCGTCGAATAATCGGCGAATCCAGAATCAATTCTGCGGAAGCCCCACCACAGCGTGATCAAGCAGAAAAGCACCCCAAGAAACAGCGAGGATTGCAACTGATTCTGCATGCTCGAAGCGGCTACATATCGAATCACGGGATCTCCTGTCGGAATAGCCCAAGTCACAGGAAATTCTTCACTCGCAACACCGATTCCGGCCCTAACCGAGATGTCCTGAGCGGCCAGATCCTGGAAGGGCTGCATGTCCATCTTCAACTCGGCCAAAGCCAATTCGACAAGACTGAATTGCTCCGCATTGGAAATTCCCCAAGCCATCGTCATGCGCAGATATTCTGGCTCGGCTCCGTCGTCACAAAGGTGGACTGCAAGCGGATCCAACTCACATTCCGGTAGAATGTAAAGTCCTGCGATCGACGCTGGAATCGTCGGAATGATGCCCCCCGCAGGAATCCCATAGGTGAAGACGAAGCCGAACATGAAGCGCAGACAATCGCGGTCTGTCTCCTCGGGAAGTCCATTCGAATCGGTATCGCAATCAAGGTCGCTCGCCCCCCAACCCGCAGCCTCGAATGGTGTCGAATCGACCACCATGCTGGCTTCGGCGAACCATACCAGTTCGTCGATGGCGTGCATTTCTGGCGTACCGAGCGGAGTCGTGGTATATTTTCCAGGATCATTGGCCGAAGCATTGGCCATATTGTTGCGCGTCGCTTGGATCGCAGCGAAAACGCGCGGGTCGAGCATATCGCCCTCAATGACGACTGAAGCAGGTTCGCCTTCATCGCTGAATCTGGTGTTTATCAGGAGGACTCCCTGAGCGAAATCAGATTCGCCATCGATGAAATCCTCGACTTTGAAATCGCCCTCGAGGCTCATCATCACCGGCACCGCGAGGGCGGTCGTGGCAACTATCACTGCGAGCAGCAACGCTGCGTGTTTCGAGGAATTATCGGCGATGCCAATGAGCCATTCCTCGCGAATCATGTGGACTTTACCAGTCGTTTCTTCGGGTAATTTGCCGCGCTTCTCCAAGAATAAATCCCAGTCCATCCTGATGATCGGCGCCCACAATCCAGTGAGGATGAATGCCGCACCGACACCGAGTGCCGCTTCGATGCCGAAGGAGCGTAGTGCAGCGATATCTGAAGTCAGATTGGCAGCGAAAGCGGCCATCGTGGTGAAGGAAGTCAGCATTATTGCACGACCCACACGGGAAATCGATGAATGAGCGGCGTCTTGGGGCACTTTGCCACTGCGCCGCTCCTCTTTGTAGCGGTGGAGAGCGTGCAGACTATCGTCGATGCCAAGCGCCAGAACGAGAATCGGCAGAAGGTTCGAGAATTGGCTTCGACTGATTATCTTGAATCCAAATTCGTTTCCAAGAATTATTCCCCAGCCGATCGAGCCCTGCATCCACAGGAGGCTGAAACCGAGCGTCGCGGCGACGATCGCAACATCCGAGAATCTCCGCAGACTGACCCAGAGCAAGACGAGGATCGCTACAGCCATTCCGGCCATCAGAATCACAGATTCCTGTAATTCGCGGTTCATCTCGACATTGATGCCCTCCCCAATGACCATCGTCAGGGTGAGTTCGTCGGTCGTGCGAAGGTTCGTTTCAAGGGCGATGATCGCCCATTCGGCGCTGCACGGCTTCTCTCCAGCATCTACCGCAGCCCGACATTCCTCAGCCGTGTTGATAGGAGCAGTCGTCCGCAATTTCGAGCCGAAGTAAGTATATCCATCCGGCTCGGCAGCCGCTTCTGCCCAAGAGTGTGTGAATCCACTCTCCTCCATCGCATCGCGACTCAACTGGAAGAGAATCCAAGTCGTCGAAGCCGACCAGCGACCAGGACCCCACTCGATATCGTCGGCGAAAGTCCCATCCTCGCTCATCTTCCCGCCAATCGGACCGATCACGGGGCTCGACTCATCGTAGGTGAAGCCGCGGTCGGTCGAGAGCCAGCGCAACATCGCCCCATCCGAATGCAGCATCATCCGATGTGCAGCAAGGTCGATGTGCGCCTGAGTGATGTTCACATCGTCGAATTCGAGGCATTCTAGAACACCACAATCATCCCAATTCGTTCGCGCGGGAACGGGCTGTCCGAAAAGATTCACCGTCGCGCGCGTGAGCATCGATTCGCCAGCCATGAAACTGCGGAAATTATCGGGCAGAGCCAGTGCACCAGCAACATTCTGACCCGACAATTCGCTGACCAGTGGCCGCATGAATTCCGCCAGAGGGTCTGCGGTCACACGAGCAATCTTCATTTCGATTTCACGAAGCACGGTGAGGTTCAGAATCCCGCCCAGAGGAATCCCCTCACCGACCAATCCAGCAGATTCACCAGAGTATCCGACCCGTTCACTGACCGAAGGAAGCTCGCCGTGGAGCACATCACCATTTTCGTCGATGTGGGGCGCAATAGGGCCATTTTGAACGTGCATCGGGTCACGTATCGAAATCATGACGCCATAGGCTTCCTCGGACGCTGCGAAGTCTTCGTTGAGCACTTTGAAAGCGGTCAATTCCGACGATTCCATATCGTAGGATTCGATGTCGATCGGAGTCAGACTGGCGATCAATCCGGGGACCATCACGAGGCTCAAAACGAGAATCACCGCGTGTACCTGAGTCTTCCTCGGCAGCAGAAAATCCGCCACCCGAGCGAAGTCGCGAACCTCGTACATGTTGTCGGGCTCCAGCGCTTTCCTTTTTACACTAACCCGTTGAATCAGAGTCCTGCATCACGCATTTTCTTGAGGGTTTCAATCTGCTTCTTGCTGACTTTCTCGGGCTCTGCCAGAACGAATTCTATGTCCAGCGGTCCGCCGTCGTGGCCGTGGCCTGCGAGTCGTCGGACGTCACCGATACGAGTGCCGTCTGCGACCTCGATCTGCACGCGTTTGCCGGCTGGTGTGCGGATTCGGATCGAACCTCCCAGCATCAGGGTGGTGTAGGGTACGGCGACCTCCTGGATGAGACGGCCGTCCTCCCAGCGACGGCCTTCCTCGGCGTCGAGTCGCAGGGTGATGAGGAGGTCGCCGGCCTCGCCTTGTGGGTGTTCGTGGCCCATTTTCTTCAGGCGCAATTGTTGGCCGTGCTGGGCTCCGGCTGGGACGGTAACGGTGATTGTTGAAGAGCGAGTTTCGACGCCTCTGCTATTGCAGACTGCGCAGGTTTGACGGGAATTGAAGGATGCACCTTTGCATTTAGAGCAGAGGCGAAGGCGTCGATGTCCGAACTCGAGTTTTGTTCCGCGCAGGGCTTGAGTGAGGTTGATGTCGAGCCCTGCTTCGATATCGGGCCCGCGCGCGGGAGCTTGTTGTTGCGGACGTGGCCGAGATTGTTGGCGTCCTGCACGTGCGCCCGAACCGGTCTCGAAGGGGATGTCTGAGCCGCGGGCACCGCCCATGAATTGGTTCAAGATATCTGAGAAGTCGAAACCACCCGAGCTGCCGAAGCGGCCACCGCCGCCGCCGCCACCACCGAAACCGCCGGAGCCAGCCCCGAATGGGTTGCCGCCGCGCGAGAACATCTCCTCCATGCGGCGCTGCTGGTCATACTCCTTGCGCGCCGCAGCCGTGCCGATTGAAGCGTGGGCGGCCTGTATCGCCTTGAAGCGCTCCTCGGCCGCCGCATCGTTGGGATTCCGGTCGGGGTGATGCTGACGCGCCAACTTGCGGTAGGCGCGTTTGATTTCGGCCTCCGTCGCGTCCTGTCCAACGCCCAAGACAAGGTAGGGGTCGTCGGCCATCGTTAGCCGTCGAGCGGCGCATCCCCTTCAATCCTCGGAGTAGAGCGGGTGTAGGTGAAGCAGGTTCTATCAGGGTGGTGGGAATTTGGAGAAGTCGATCCATCCAAGGTGGTAGAAGTTTGGCGAAGCCGATGTAATCAAACCGGAAGCAGGTGAGGGCGAGCCATGGGCTTGGGTTGGTGCTGCTTTCGAAATTACCTCGGGCATGCGAAGGAGATTGGTGGAGACATCTCAGAATACCCACGATTCTTCCTCAAACCCGCGAGCGCGCATGTGGAGGCCGCAGCGGACGGAACCAACATCATCGAGATGCTGCGCCCGGATGAGCACATCGACCACGAGGTCGAACTCGTCGTCAGACTCGGCGCCGACCTCAAACCAGCAGCGATGTGCGTCGGCTGTGACACGACGAATCGAACTCGACAAACACTCGCCAAGGGCAAGGGTTGGCCGTGGACCGAAGGCAAGGCTTTCAAGGGCAGTGGAGTGCTTGGAACTTGGGCGCAGTGGGATGATTCTCCAATGAGGTTGAGTCTCTCAGTCAACGGCGAGATTCGCCAGGACGACTCGACCGAATTGATGATTCACAGCGTCAGCCAACTCCTCGAACATCTGCACAAGTGGTACGACCTGACACCTGGAGACCTGATCTGGACGGGCACCCCCAAGGGCGTTGGCCCAATGAAAGCCGGTGATCTTGTAGAAGCCCGAATGAGGAATTCAGACGGCGAAAAAATCAGCAGTTTTTCCGCCGTCTGCCAGTGAATTCGCCTACTTTTCACGGCATCGGGTTGAAAAAGGGAACCCGTCACCGCGGGCCGATGAAGACCGAGTTCGAATTCCAACCCGCATTCACACTGATGACCGCCCACCTCGATCCGAACGAGCAGATGAAGGTGGAGCCTGGCGCCATGGTGGCACAGTCACCGAGCGTCGACATGAAGTCCGGAATGTCCGGCGGCTTCTTCAAGGGCCTCAAGAAGATGGCACTCGGTGGCGAGTCCTTCATTCTCAACACTTACACAGCCGGACCAAACGGCGGCTGGGTCTCAATCGCACCGGGCTCACCGGGCGACATAGGCTCATTCGACCTCGCACCGGGCGAGAACCTCTTCATGCAGGGTGGAGCATTCATCGCATCCACAGCGAACGTCGAGACCGACACCAAGTTCCAGGGCGGGAAGGGCTTGTTCTCGGGAGAGAGCGCGTTCTTCCTCAAGGCCAGCACGACCGGGGGCGCAGGCACAGTCTTCTACTCAGCATACGGTGCAATCAAGGAGATTGAGATCACCCCAGCAACACCAGCCATCGTCGACACCGGTCACGTCGTCGCATTCAGCGACGGTGTCGGATACAAACTCACCAAAGTCGGTGGACTCGGCTCGGCTCTGCTAGGTGGAGAAGGACTCGTCATGAACTTCAGCGGCAACGGCAAGGTCTGGATCCAAAGCCGAAACATCTCGTCTCTAGCATCAAAGCTCATGCCGTTCATGGGCAACCGCAGCAACTGATTGAGCAAACCACAATCTGCTCGGAAGGTTCATCCTATCCGTGGCGGAGCGCACATCCGTGAGAACTACCTCAATTCTGCTCGTCTTGCTGCTCACTGCACCGATTCTCGCAGGTTGCCTCGGCGGCTCAACGAACGGCAGCGACGAGTCCTGCGACGAGCAGGAATATTGGTTCGAAATCTCAGAAGATTCACCATACCCTGGACTCGACTGCGAAACCGGATTTTCCAAAACCCTGGCGATGACAATTTTCGTGCATCGAGACAACGAGGGTATCGATTGGCTGATCAACGAAACATCGATCGACACCGGAATCGAACTGATCAACTCGATCTACAACCCATATGGAATCCACTTCGTCCTCGACGAGATAATCTGGATCGACGAAGCCTTCCCTGACGTCCAAGACGACGAGGAGGAGGAGGGTGAGAAGCCTGACACGATCAACAATTCCAACGAAGATGGCGGTGATTTCGGTGACCAGATCTCGATCTCACAACTCGGCGACGGTTTCACTGAAGGCTACAACCCAGCCAATGTCAACATCGTCATGCAGAGTACCGGATGGGGTGCTTACAGCATGTATCCGTGGTATTCGCGTGAATACTACATCAGCACGGTGCGGGCATCGACATTCGCGACAAGCCCGGTTCCCAGCCACGAACTCGGCCACTTCCTCGGACTCTACCACACTCACCAGTTCTACGACGACCCGAACTCGGATTCGGACCTCGCGAGAGCATTCGTCTGGACACAGGACTGGCTCACGCCAACCGAGCAGTGCTACAGTACGGGTGACTTCATCTGCTCGACCCCATACGATTGTTACATCTGGTGCGAGGAGATTCTCAGTTGCACCGCCAATGCCTATGAGAGCGACCGGCCGGATCAGGAACCGAGCGAGTTCGCGAATTGCACAATCGAGCAGCATAACCCCTCGCGGACGAATCTGATGAGCCGTTACAGCGACCGCAGCGAAATCACTCCAGACCAAGGCGCCCGGGCGCGCTACTTCATCGAATACATGGTCGCGAACGAGCGAAACGGAAACCAACTCATTCTTGTCGAGTGAGCAACTCGGACGGCCATGGCGAGTGCGAGTGAGATGGGCGCGCGCCGCATCACCAACGCCTGGCTGATCGACCACGACGGAGCAACCCAACGCGGCGATTTCATCCTCAACGCCGACGGTTCTTGGGCAGAAAGCAGCGGCGACGAGGATGTCCTCGAAACCATCGACGGCAACGACCGACTGATCACCCGCTCTTTCCAGAACTGGCACACCCACCTCGCGATGATCCTCAACCGAGGCATGGGTGAAGGTTTGCCCCTGATGGAATGGCTGGAATCAGCAATTTTCCCAGTCGAGAACCGACTGACCCCCGAACTCATCGAGATTGGCACACGCGCAGCAGCAGCAGAGATGATAGCGACAGGAACAACATTCGCCTGCGACATGTATTTCCACACCGGAACGATAGCGAGAACTCTGGCAGAAACGGGCCTTCGAGCAATCCTCTGCGGCCCGATAACAGACGGACTCACACCAAATTTCGCACCCGGCTCAGGAGACGCACTACGCCACATGGAGAACCTTATTTCCAACCCTTCCCCACGACCCGGGCGCATTGAGTACGGGGTGGGAACACATTCGGTTTACGTGTGCGACGAGGAGATTCTGCTCAAGGGTTCAGAATTGGCAAAAAAAACCGGGGCGATTCTTCATATCCACACTTCCGAGACGCGCAAGGAGGTTGCGGATTGCCACGCGGCAACGGGGATGTATCCTGTCGAATATCTCGACTCCATAGGCTACTTCCAAAGCGCAGATGATGGGGGCACGGTCTGTGCACACTGCGGCTGGGTCACCAAGAAGGAGATGAGAATACTCGCTGGCCACGACGTTCACGCCGTTCACTGCCCGACCTCAAACCAGAAACTCGGCTGCGGGGGAACCATGTCCTATCCAGCGATGAAGGATGCTGGAGTCGATGTGCGGCTGGGAACTGATGGTTCGGCGAGCAACAACTCTCTGGATATGCGAGCCGAAGCGAAGAATGCAAGCTTGATTCAGAAACACGATCACTGGGATGCACGAGTATTGGATCCGATTGCGACTTGGCAATTGGCTACCAAGGGCTCACAGGATTGGGTGACTTGGGATCTGGATGATATTCGGATGAAGCCTGTTGGGAGAGATGGGCGACGCTTGTTGGCGAATGTTCTCTACTCCGGCGGGCGCGTGATGGATGTCTTCGTCGAGGGCGAGGCGCTGCGACGCGATGGGACGACGCTGACCGTCGATGAGCGAGCAGCAGGGCTTGCCCTCGATGAGGCTGTCATCGACTACTATGCGGGCCTCTGAATCAGAGGGTACTCAATGATTCGCGAAAGTCCTTTTTTGTAGTCATAATGATAGTTAAAAGAGAGGTTCGACACAACATACCGAGGTGGGGGCATTCATCACAACAGATGTAGCGAAAACTACAGTTATCATATTCTGAGAATCGGGCGACTAGACTTCTGCAATGGCTGTTTTGCCAACCGCATTTTTCTCGCCATCATGTTGCCCCTCTATCTTTGGCTTCTGATGAATGAACTGGGTTCATGGTTGGCCATAGCCTTGTCTACTTACATGCTATTCCAGATTGGACTTGTAGGAGTTATGGCACTAACTGGTCGCCAAGTACTATCGGTGTTTTCCGGAGCACTTACCACAATCTATCTGTTTGGCGCCCATGCAGTTCTTTTATTCGGCCCGATTAAATTCGATATCCCGATTGAGATTCTCATCATCTTCATCATTGTTTTCAGCCTTCCTCAGTTCGCAATGTATCTATGGAAGCTCAGGAGTGCAAAGGAGTTTCAATATCCAATAGCCAAGTTACTAATTAGGCTCACATTCGTCCACGGATACCTCTCCGCAGTGCTGCTGACTCGGTATGAACCGATTACGGGAATCACCGTAATCATGGGCGCAGCAACTCTATTCGTTGTCTTACGAGTGTTGAGTTCTCGCAATGCCGCTGAAGAGCACTCGGTCTGCATCGCTAGTGATCGCGGCAACAATATTATCACATCTACAGCTCCTAAATCGGTCAAAATGAGTAGAAATAAAGCATTCATGGCGGTCTCATTGTATCATCGCCCCGGGGACGACTACAATGACTGCTGCACTAATTCTTCGATAGTCAGCTGCTGCTGCATTTGTCCTTGCTGCTAAATCTATTTCTTGACCGCAACACCACCTACTGAAACCCCGAAAACGCCTCACCGCCAATAATCATTCTCTAAGTGAGAGGGGGCCCTATGACTCGTCATGACTCAGAGGGCACTCAGGCGAATCCTCGTGAGTCCGGAAGCTCAGGGGTTTAGATCCACGATGATTAGGAAAGTTCAGGCTAGGGATTGAGTCGGACTTTTTCTCAAAGGGTTTTCAACTGTCTGGTTCCAACACCGCCTGGTCCCAACCATGAATCCGGCTTGTTCCCAAGGATTTCGTCTAGTTTCGACATGTCATCATCAGTAAGTCCCTTTGCGACATCTATGCACCCCATGTTATCCTCAATCTGGTCAGAAGTTGTTGCACCTACCAGTATGGTGGAGACGTTAGGATTCTTCAGGCACCACGCCAGTGCAAGCTGAGCAGGCGTGCAGCCCATCTTCTCTGCAAAATTGACGAGGTTTGAGACCACCTCGAATTCCCCTCTATCCCGGCGCTCCTCGAGATCCTCCAGAAGCCATTCATACCCCTTCTGGGAGGCTCTCGAGTCATCCGGTATCCCGTCTAGATATTTCCCAGTAAGGAATCCCGACCTCAGTGGGCTCCAGATGGTAGTGCCGATGTTATACGGCGGGTTGAAAAGTGGAAAATACTCGTTCTCGAACCTATCTCTGTGTAACATATTGTACTGAGGTTGCTCGAACTGAGGCGGCTCTAGTCCCTCGCTTTTGGCAATCCAGAAGGCCTCGGTAATCTGCTGTGCAGACCACTCGCTTGTACCCCATGCGGTTGCTCTCCCAGAGTGAACCATCTGTGTCATCGCTCTCACAACTGTAGAGGTGGGCGTGTGAGGATCTGGCCTATGGCAGAACAGCAGGTCCACGTAGTCCAGCTGTAGTCGAGAAAGAGAGGCGTCCAGACCCTCTCTGCAATGCTTCATCGAAAGACCGGACTCGTTGACTCCGGGGCCACCCCAGAATATCTTGGTTGTAATCACTAGGTCGGAGCGGCGCCAAAGCTCCGAGTTCTCCTCCTGGAGTTCCTTAAGCGCTATTCCGAAAATCCTCTCTGCCTCTCCGTAGGGGTTGCCGTAAGCCTCTGCGTGATCGAAGCAGTTAACCCCAGCATTGCGAACTATCATCATTAGCTCCTTAGCGGTCTTGACGCCTTCGTCACCGGACAACCTGTCCTTGACTCCGTATGTAGCCCAGAACCCGTAAGATAGGACTGAGACCTGTATGCCAGTGTTCCCCATCATTCGATAGTACATGTTCTCGTGAGTCATATCTAATCCCGAACAGTCTTTTCCTTGAGAACCCTTTGAGTCAGTCACACCTCAAAGGGTAGCGATGCAACAGACCCACTGAAAGCCCATCAAACTACCATATTCAGTTGGAAGGGGTTTCGGATGAACCCTTCCAACCCATCCGAGTTGGTTTGTTGATGGTTGCAATTGGCTTGGAATCGAGGTTCACTCACGGCGGGTCGCAATAAGAGCGGCCTCAAGTGCTGCGGTGATGCTGAGGATGAGCCCGAAGCCCGGCAGACCTCCGGCATCGGTGTCGCCCTCCAGGCGCACGCCGATGGGCAATCCTGTGGTCGGTTATTCAAGAGGATAATGGTCTAGTGCCGTAACA
>TARA_B110001454_G_scaffold13178_1_pt1 | contig 11858 bp, 4 predicted proteins | sample TARA_B110001454 | Tara Oceans TARA_B110001454 (sample SAMEA4397004) | marine metagenome | biome: Polar Biome; feature: [MES] marine water layer (ENVO:01000295) within the mesopelagic zone...; material: water (ENVO:00002006), including particulate matter (ENVO:01000060) such as...... | reverse complement strand
GGCCGAAGGCCCGAGGGATCTGGGGAGACCGATGGCCACCACATGCGAAGCAGTTGGATTGAAGACTCACGCGCGGTCGCCTGCTTTGAGTTGCTTGAGGGATGGCGGGTTGATTCCGTCGCTTGTAGTGCTGCTAGCGAGTTAGAACGGCGGGCATACAGAGATGACTATTGCCGCCTTTTCGAGGCCTTCGCTTGCGGCTTCATTGTTTTTTGCAATGAAATGGAGCTCACCAGCGATCATGTAATGTCTCCAGCAACCAAGCAAGAGTTCAGAAAACTGCTTGGGCATACGCAGGAGAGTGACACCCCAAGAGCGGTGTCCATTGCCACGGAACTCAAGCGCCATGTTACTGCGTTGCAGCGTGCCAAACCTGGGTTGAGGCCCAAGTTGGTGCTGTTTAGCTCAAGTCACGTGGAACTCGATGAATTGGCCTCTGCTCTGAGGTCCTTATTCGATGTATCCATCGCTGTGGATGCCAGAGCATACGGGGATCAAGATAACGTCGCAGAGAAGTTTTTTAGCAACCCAGATGCTTTCTTTTTGCTGTGCGGATCTGCGCATGAGGAAGGGCTGAATTTACACTTTGCGGATGCTCTGGTGCACCTCGACTTGCCTTTGTCGCCACAGCGGATAGAGCAGCGCATAGGACGCCTTGATCGTTTCGGTCGTGTTCACGAGACAGTCGAGCAACGTGTTTTTTTGCCCTCAGTAGACGAAGAAAGCAGTCCATGGGAAGCATGGTACGAACTGCTTGCCCAGGGCTTTCAAGTCTTCAATGTTTCGATCGCAGACGTACAGTTTGTGCTTGGCAAACTAGTTGAACTTGCTAAGGACGCATTGTTTGAGCATGGTGCGAGCGGCGTCCGTGCGTTGGTATCAATAGTGCGCCAGGCAATCGAGTCGGAGCGACAACTGCTTGATGATCAATATGCCCTTGACAGGGTTCTTCAAAGTGAGGACGAAGCCCTTACGTTTTTCCAGAATCTTGAAGACATTGATGCGGAGGAGTCATCAGTTGCAGCGGCAGTTCAAAATTGGCTTGGTACCGCCCTGCAGTTTCGTGTGGTCAACAGTGCTTTGAACACAAGCTCGTATCGTTGGGATCAAGGTAGAACGCAGTTGCCTGAGCGTCCTTGGAGAGATATCTTTAGGCCTGGATTAGACCAACCATACACAGCACTGCGGAAAGTGGCATGCTCCAACAAAGGCGAGAAGAGCGCGCATTTGCTGAGGCTTGGAAATCCGCTTCCTGACGTCATTCAAAAACACCTCAAATGGGAGGACAGAGGGGCTGCATTTGCCACATGGCGTGTTGACCGCGATCACAATGAATCGCTCTTTTTCCGGCTCTCGTATGTGGTTGAGGCATCGTTACCTTTGGGTTTGAGCGGGGCTGAGATGTTGACTTGGCGTGCCCGCATGGATGGATTGCTACCACCTTGGCAAGACGTTATTTATGTGGATTCAGAGTTGAGAGCTGTGCTGGAACAGTCGACACTTGACGTGCTGAATCGGCCATATCAAAAAGCTGCTGAGGGAAGGGGAACTGACTACAACCTGAGTAGTCGGCAAGACGCATTGAGTGGCGTCATTGATTTGCTTCAGTTCGAGACTCTGTGCCGACTGGTCAGAACTCAGTCTGAGTCGATGCTTCTTGACTCGACAGTATTCAAGGATCGAGTGGCAACGGCGGTACGACAAGGCGAAGCAACTCTTGCCCAGCGAATCAGGCGTCTTCGGCAGAGACTCACGCATACAAGTGATACTGCCGCGAGAGCCCATTTGGATCGAGAAATCGGTCTCAGTGTTGAGTCCTTAGGTCGGCTTAGCAAACCAGCTATCCGGCTGGATGCCATCGGCGTCTTCGTGCTCAGCGAAAGTCCTCCTGTGGGTGCGGACCGATGACTGCACCAGTTGTAATTGCCGATGCGGATACACAGTTCGCAGCGCTCCGTGCCGTGTTGCGAAAGGAGCGAGTTGCGACTTCGTTCGTCTGCGATGCCGGCCCCTTGGAGCGTCTTCGACTGACGCTCATCGATGCGCACTTAACTGTTGCAGAGCGCTTGATTCGACTTAGGCATGCTCTTCGTCATGCATCTACATCGCCTGATTTTGGCGTGAGTGACGGCCGTTCTCTTCCCTTGCATGACCTTGAACAATGCGTATCGGACGCCATGCTGCAAGACTTCGGTATGGTCAGGCGGGCTTCTGGCGAGGTCAGTGCAATTCCTTGGGTGCCGACATGGCTGGACGGAGTTGATCCACAAAAGGGAGTCGATTTTTCTGCAGCTTCTGGCGCCGTTAGGCCTTGGAATCACAACGCACCGCCAGCTGACCCTTGGGTAAAAGAGAGACTTGGCGTCGATCACTATCGCGGTGCTGGGCAGGCTACTGCGGTTCGAAGTGCGTTGCATCTGCCTCCAGGCCAAAGTCTGACGGTCGTCCTGCCCACAGGTGAGGGTAAGAGCCTCGTCTTCCAAGCACTCGCCAAATTGCATCAAGAGCAATTGGTCGCCGTGGTCGTGCCTACAGTTGCGCTTGCCCTTGATCAGGAAATAACGATGCATTCAAGGGGTGCGGACTTGAACAGGTTCCACGCATATATCGGCGGAGATGAGCAACGTACCAAGGCCATATTGCGCGGACTGAAAGACCAGCAACAGCGACTACTTTTTGCTGCGCCGGAGGCCTATATTTCAAGCCTTCAAGCCCCCTTGTTGGACGCGGCGCGAACTGGTCGTTTGGCTGCAGTGGTGATTGATGAAGCGCATCTGGTGGAGGCATGGGGTACAGACTTTCGAAGTGATTTCCAATGGCTTGGAGCACTGGTTGCGGAACTGAGATCTGTTGCCCCCGCGGATCTCCAGCCGCGAGTGATATGTCTATCTGCAACACTTGGCCAAGTGGCTTTTGAAACGTTGGAGGTGCTCTTTTCTCCCGAGCGTCCAATGCATCTGGTGTCTGCTGCGCGCCTGCGGCCTGAACAAGATCTGTGGATTGCTAGCAGTGCAGAGTCCGTTGAAGTTCGCTCCCATCGTGTAGTCGAAGCGCTGAGGCACCTGCCAAGGCCAGCGGTGGTTTACGTCACCACCAAAGAGGATGCTGTTTGGTGGGCGGACAGGTTGAAGAGTCTCGGTTTTCGGAACACAGGCTTGGTTCATGGTGACACTGATGCTCGATCACGTGAAGACGTCGTGAGGCGATGGAAGGACGGCAGACTCGATGTCGTGGTCGGAACCTCGGCTTTTGGCCTCGGGATTGACGTGGGAAATGTACGGACAATATTGCATGCATGTCTCCCTGAGACTATTGATCGGTACTACCAAGAGATTGGCCGATCAGGCCGAGACAACCGCGCGTCTGTCGCAATACTCGTTCCGGCCAAAAAAGATGCGCAGATCGCTGAGCGTCTTAGCAAGAAAACTCTGATTGGCGACGAGAAGGGGAGGGGCCGGTGGGAGGCTCTGTTCCGCGGAGCTCGACGGCTTCAAGCGACCGGCCACAGAGTTTTGATCGACGTTAGCGCTAGTCCTGGCTATGACCCTGATATGCGATCGGGGCGCAATGAGGACTGGAACATAAATGTTCTCAACCTGTTGGTTAGGGCTGGCGTCATTCGCTATGCAGGAATCGACAGACGCAAAGAAGATGGGCAACTACTGGTAGCGGTTGACATTTGCGATCAAAGGCATCTTAGCCAAGACCTATGGAGTGAGCGAGTTCATCCGCTTCGTCAACGCATGTCAGAAATGGATCGCAATTCGCATGAGACGATTCGCGATTTGCTCCACAGCAGAGATTGCCCAAGTCACCTGTTCTCGAAAATGTATGGCTTGTTTCATCTAGGGGCTAATTTTGATGTGACGCTCGCTTGTGGGGGATGCCACTCATGCCGTAAGAGTAAGTCCGCTGGATGGTTTGCAGATTGGCCTCGTCCGACTCAGGCGCCATTCTCTGTGGGCAATCTCTCGTCGGCGTTCATTAAGCAGATGGACGCCTCTTTCAGGCTTTTGGTGACGTATCGGCCCACGGATTTGGCAACTCGTCGAGCACAGAGAAACCTTCGAAAGTTGGTTGAAGCACTCTGGAAGGCAGGAATCCACAAGTTTGTGACTGTCGGCGAGTGCCCGCAGGAGATCAGCGATGAACTTGCCAATCGCCCATGGTGCGTAGCCTCTAGTGATCGAGTTCAAATCACAAGCAGCAACGGTCTTCCACCTGGACCCATCTGCATTTGGATAGCGGACTCGGTGGCTGTGCCAGAAAGCCAATTGGCTCCAGCCTGCTTGGGGTCCGAGCGCATGTTGATGATTCCCGAGGACGCCGCGGACCCTCGATATCCAGGTTGCGCAATTGTCGAACGCATGCATGCCACGCCGTATTCCACCGTGCTTGAGGAAATGACTCAATGAGCATACTGACAAACTTCCCAGCTATTCCTAGCCGCATTGCAATCGGATGCGAGTACCTTCAGTTCTGTGGAGAGGGGGGCATCACTAAGGAAGCTTTCGCAACGCAGATATCTCCTGAACCCATCAAAGGCGGGGAAGGTGATGAGTTCGCCAAGACGCCGATGGCAGAACTTGTTCTAAAGGAGATGCTTGCGCTCGGAGTGGCTGATGACATTGGAGGAAGCGTGCGCCTTTCAACGGCACTTCCAAGTAGAAATCTGTCACTGCAGCAGTGGATGGATTGGTTACGGCCATGGATTCGCGCCCGAATCAACGACGTCGAACTTGCCGCTCAGACTGGACAGGGAGGGGTAGCTCAGGCAATAGCTTGGCTCCTCTGTCAAGATCCTCGACAACCCATGCGGACATCTACTGTTCACGCGGAGCGTCTCATTGCACAACTAGGAAGTACCGACGCACTTGGTGTCGATATGGCAAACAACTCCCGATTTCAGAATCTGGTCTACTGGGCTCGGTATCTGGGTTATGCAGAGGCGCTAGGTTTAAAGGGAAGTTGGACCGTACTACCCGATCCAACGCGTGCCGTCCGAGAGATGCTGCCCGAAGTGTTCAAGGACCGAACCGAACTGTCCGCAAGCGCTTTCGTTGAACGACTGGGCGCACTAAATCCAGTCATGGAGTTTGGTTCATTGCGAGAGGAAATTGAGAGTCGTCTTCCCGCATCCTGCCAACGTAGAGATCAACACTTTTCGTTGTCAACCAGTGTTGCATTGAAGCGTCTTAAGCAAACAGGCGATATTGACCTCCACTTTGAATCTGATGCTCAAAGGTGGGTCTTGGACGATGGCAGAGCCGGCATACGGGTCTCTCGCTTGACGTGGCCAGGAGGTCGGCAATGAGTTACGCAAAGCCTTGCTGGGACATTGGCGATGTGCTGCGCGTAGTGACCCCCGATGCAGAAGAGATTTCTGATCACGTCTTCCGCGCTGTGCACTGCCCCACTGACTTGCAGATTTCAGACTCATGGAATGGGCAAAGATGTGCCGTTGGACCCCAACAAATCATTGATCGATTCTTGGAACCTGGCCATCGCTATGTCCAAGCCGTATTCCTAGGCGAATCAGGGACTGGAAAGTCTCACCTTATACAGTGGCTGCGGTTGAATCTTCCGTCACGTCCTGAAGACATGGTGTTGACGATTCCAAAGGCCGGCACCAGTTTGCGAGGCATCGTACAAAGAATTGTTGACCGCCTGCCTCCTGAAGCCAAAGCGCCATTTGACGAAAAGTTGAAGAACGCTGGGACGCAGACGACCACGCATCAGGCGCGTGTAGACAAGTTCCTCTATTCTTTGGCGTGGTCTGTTGAGTACGCAATCCCAGATCTCGATAGTGACGAGAGAGAGCTCGCGGCCATGCTGCCTGCGGTGCTGTCAGACCCCAACTTTCGCCGGTCTTTTTTTGCGAGGGAAGGGGGCAGTGTTAGTCAGATTGTTCGGCATATTTTCGACGACCCTGACGATCGGGATACCAGCGGATTGCGCAGGCAATTCCAGAAAGGTGATCTTCCATTAGGTGGGGAGCACTACAACGATGCAGCGGCTTTGGCGCGTGATGCCATCGACTTCATTCGAGGCGAGGTCGGGTTGGAGCAGCGTGCGATTGACTTGATGTCTCGTGCGTTGGAGTCTGCGATTGCTCAGACATTGAATTTCACAGCGGATGACCTCATCGATTTGATGAAGAGCCTTCGAGTACATCTTGCAAAGCAAGGTCGGAGACTGATTCTCTTGATCGAAGACTTCGCGCGACTTCAAGGTATTGACTCGGCTTTATTGCAAGCTTTGGTGACACCATCGCGCCAGGAAAATCAAGAGCTCTGTGAGTTGCGTTGGGCAATGGCGGTGACCACAGGCTATTTCCAAACGCGATTTGATGAAACGGTGAGAAGTCGTGCAAATTTCGTAGTTGACATGGATGTGAGCCAACCAGCCAGCATTGCTCAGTTCGCCGCAGGCTATCTGAATGCAATCCGAATTGGCGATGCATCGTTGCTTGAAGTCGCGCCACTTGATCCTCTTCCAAACAGATGCAACAACTGCGAACGGAAAGGGCCATGCTGGCAGGCATTTGGTTCCCAAGACGGGATTGGTCTATTCCCATTTAACAAGACTGCTTTGAATAGCTTTGCAAGGAGAACCGGGGCCTTGGAGGCTGGTCGCTTCAATCCCAGAAGATTCCTTAAAACGGTCATTGACCCAGTTCTGAAGCAGCATTACTCGGAGCTTATGTCAGGTTCGTTCCCGAGTGGAGCGTTGCTTAGCCGGGTCGGTGGCGAGAATCGACTGCGCCCGCAGGCAGTTGCGGAGTTGGAGCGACTCGATGCAACACTCGCACCTCGTCGAGTTGCGTTGTTGGAGTTGTGGGAAGGCAGCGGATCACTGGTCAATCCGTCCGAAGGTCTGCTTGAAGCGTTTGGTTTGCCACCGATTGATGGCGTAGATTTGGTTGAGCTTCCCCCTGCATCATCGGATGCAGAAGTTAAACCAGAGGCAGTCATTTCATCGCAGGTTGAGAGCCCATTGATCATCGCGTTGCATAACTGGGCCACGCGTGACGCGGTCTTAAGTCAAGCGCATGCGAACGATCTGCGCAAACTCGTGTACACGGCGTTGGAAGAGTTTATTGATTGGGACGCCCTTGGCATACAGAAGTCGTTGGCGGCCGGACCGGCAAGCCTGTTCAAGCCCCTAAGCATCAACTTTGCCCGGCAGCAGACCGCAAGGAACAAGACTGTCATATCACTCGATTTGCCAATGCCTGGGCAATCACTAGCGCAAACAGCAGTGGCGCTTGAAGCATTGGTCGAGTTCAATGAGTCTGGTGCGCTGGAGCGTGAGGGGGGCGTGGACGCCCTCGTCGCGGCCCTTCATTTGATCGATCAATGGGCAGCCGAAATTGCCGAACAGATCAAGACGGTCTTTACTGAAGTGTATGAATGGAGTCCCATCACTGCAGCCGTTGAATTCTTGTCGCTTGCTTTGTTTCAAAGTGGGCGAGCAAAGGTGTCTGATTCGATCGATACGTTGGCCAGGAAGATCTTTGAGTCGACCTCGTCGCCTAACGCGTTTGATGCTTTGACGCCTGGATTTAGAGGCTTGAGCAAAAGACTGTCGGAAGGCTATCAGCCAACGCGTGAACTTCTTAAGGCGGTTTGCTCAGGAACGAAAGGGGGGGTTGTTGGGAACTTCATCCGAATGACGCCAATCCTCAAAGCAATGCGCGGTTTCAGTCGCAGCGCATTGCAGCTAAGGCTTGTGCCGCCAACTGAAGTGGCTACTAACCATCTACGTAGCGTTGCCGAGGGCTATGCGCGCATCAAGGCTGACTTCCATCCTTTGCTTGCAACGGAAATGGACGCTTGGCGGAATTGGATTGTGACCATTCGAAATGGGATAGGCGAGAATCGAAAGCCGTCTGATTTTCGAGCACTGATTGAGGAACTCTTGGTCGACATTGAGAACGTTGGCATCGATATTGGTGCTCAACGTGAAGCGCTGAGATTAGTCCTGGGAGGCCTTCCTGGAACACAGGCTCTCAATCAGTCTTTTGATCATGCACTCGCTCTGGAAAATGCGACGGGAGTTGAGTTGCTGGTACGGATGTCTTTGGCGAACAATCAACGTGTGGCCCTAGATGATCTTGTCAGAGCCACAACTGCAGCGGTTGATCGAATCGAAAACAAGATTCAAGGGGAAATGGAACAGATCAATATCGACGTTGGCTCAGGCCTTGCTGCAAGTAAGGCCAACATTGCTGCGGCACTGAATGAGTCCATCAATGCGCTTGTTCGCATTGAATCCGTGAAGGAGGGGATATGAGTCAATCGACCTTTGAACGCATGGAAGTGGCAAAACGGCGTGCGGCTTCGCTGGTTCAACTTCGGACGGAAAAATCTCAGGCGAAGCGATTTGAAGAGCGCGGGCAACAACTTCTTGCGCCATCAAGATCTCTCGGCACCGTTGCGATTCAAGCTGAGGCTTTGAAAGCAAGTGGCGTTCAGGTGCAACTACTCGACAGTGATCTCCTGGTGCACTGGCTTGCACAACTTCGGACCTTGCTGAACGAGTTTCAGCGTGATTCCAGCACGATTTTGGATCCGACACCGGGGGTGGACGCGCGCGCGTTATTGTGGGAACCACTGAAGCAACTGCCCGCAAAAATAGGCAGCGCTTTGCTTGAGAGTTGGCAAGTTTGGGTTCGCCAGATGGTGCCGATCATTCCCGCAGATCTTCTGGAAGTGTTGAGTTGTGTTCCTGCCCTCTCATCCAGCGTCCGAGAGATCCGGGAAATTGATGCGGCAATCAAAATTGCGGCGAAGTCTTTGCCCGATAGCAAAGAGTCCGTTGCAGAAATTGGTCGAAAGGCAACTCGACTAAAAGAGTTGTGGGAGACCTTGGCCAGCGGAGGTATTCCAATGGATGTGGTGTATTTTCTTCGTGAAGCAGGCCAACAATCTGGCGTGCCGCATGAAAGGCTAACACCGAGTGTCCTTGATTGGTTTGTCAAACACAACCTGGTGAGTTCATTGCGAATTCGCTTGGCCTAACATGAACAATGACGCACGGATAGTGCTCGACGCTGTCGAGCAAGCAGAACTCAGATCTCTGACCTGGGGCTATGTGGAGGGCAGTTTGACGCTCGCCGAGGTGGTTCGTATGGCTCGCGCCTCAAGCGCGCTAAGCAGCGGACTGTCAGATGCCGATTGCGAAGACCTAGTGGAAGATTTGATCGATGCTCAGTTGCTCTTTGAGCGGCAGGGACGTCTGCGTTCTCGCTTTGCCGAGACAGTTCGATTGTTGGTTCGATCGAAACAGATATTTCAGGCGAATCAGTGGCGAGGTGCCCCGCGGTTGGTTGCGGATTTTCGCATCGACCGTCGATCTAGGGTATTTCCTCGACGTGATATTTCACCAGAGACAGTCTGGTCGCAACTTCCGCCGGAGACTCAGGCCGATGCATTGAAACGCGCGGCATGGAGTGCATTGACCAGTGATGCCGTCGGCGGTGGGATTCCGTTGGCCGGCTTTCAAGGCCGCTCCGCCGTCCGGTTGCTCACGGAAAGTGAAAGTGATGCCGCGACCATCGTTACGGCCGGGACAGGGAGTGGAAAGACTTATTGCTTTTATCTTCCTGCCTTGACTGAAATTGCAGCCCAGGTTGCACGAGGAGCACAGCACACACAAGCACTGGCACTCTATCCCCGAGTCGAATTACTGAAGGATCAATTGCGCGAAGCGGTCGGTCTGACAGAGCGACTTGGTGCTGTGTTGCGTGAGCGGTCGGCCCGAGCTATTCGGATCGGCGTTTATTATGGAGATACCCCGCACAACTGGGCACATTTGAAAAGTGAGCGCCGCCCTAAGACTTGGCAATCGGTTGCTGGCGGATATGCCTGCCCATATCTCCGTTGCACCAAATGCGGTAGTTCTTTGGCTTGGTTGGAGTCAGATGCGGTTGCAGGGGAGGAGCATCTTCGCTGCACGGCGGGTCGCTGTGATGGCGTAGTGTCAAATGTTGTGCTGACTCGGGATCGATTGAAGCAACTTGGATGTGATCTCCTGTTCATCACAACCGAATCGCTAAATGCTCGAATGACCGAGAAGGGGCTTCGTCATGTGCTCGGCATTGACCGCACCTCTGAAACAAAACCGACATTCGTTCTGCTGGATGAGGTCCACACATACGCGGGGAGGCCTGGAGCCCAGGTTGCATTGACCTTACGTAGATGGCGCCACGCTGTGGGCATGACCAGGCGTGGAGTGAGATGGATAGGGCTCTCAGCAACGCTACGCGATGCAGATGAATTTTTTGCTACGTTGACTGGTGTCCCCTCCAGTGGCGTAATTGCGTTGTCTCCTGACCTTCGCGAGGAGTGCTTCGAGAAGGCTTGCGAATATCAGTTGATATTGAGAGGGGACCCATCGGGTCAGACCAGTCTACTTTCCACCACCATCCAGGCTGCTATGTTGGTCGGTCGGATGGCTGAGGGATCGGCCGGCAAAACCTCCGGCACTATCGGCCGGAAGACGTTCATCTTCACAGACGACCTCGATGTCAACAATCGGCTGTATCACAGCCTTGCGGACGCAGAGGGTTACTGGGTAAACAGGAATCGATTGATTCCTGATGGGAGTAAGCGCCCCTTAGCTGGCTTGCGAGGCGAGGGCGCCGATGGCGCCGAACGCGATATTGACGGGCAGCGGTGGTGGGCTGCGGAAGAGATCTCCCCTGATTGTTTGACCACACGGCTTCCCCTGGGGCGCACAACGTCACAAGACTCCGGGGTTGACGCAAACGCGCTTGTTGTGGTTGCCACTGCTTCCCTAGAGGTGGGGTTCAACGATACATCCGTTGGATTCGTCATTCAGCACAAGGCGCCTAGAGGTAGCGCGGGATTTCTTCAACGGAAGGGACGAGCTGGGCGTAGCCAATCCATGCAACCCTGGATGATTACGGTGCTGTCCGACTATGGAAGGGATCGGGTCGCGTACGCGGCATACGAGCAGCTATTTGATCCTGCGCTACCTCCGACAAATCTGCCAATAAGCAATCTGTTCGTATTGCGCGTGCAGGCTACATACGCTTTGTTGGAGTGGCTTTACCTGCGGTGGGAGGACAAACCCAACAGCGCATACCTTTGGTCGGTAGCGGCTGGGCCCAAGGCTCCGGTAGCTCAAAGAAGGGCGATAGTTGGTCTACTTGAGCAACTTGTACATGGCAAGAACACCGCAATTCGCGATTCGCTCAATCTTCACCTCAAGCGCGCGCTTTGTATTGGGGATAAACAACTCGATCTGATTCTTTGGCAACCCCCTCGTGGACTGATGCTGGAAGTGGTTCCAACGTTGTTACGCCGTATGGCCAGCGACTGGCTACTTGCGTTCCCGACTCAAGATCAGCTTCACGAGCCTTTCGAGCGACGGCCCTTACCAGAGTTCCTGCCTGCGCAATTGTTCGGGGAGTTGCAGCTTCCAGAAATAGAGGTATTGCCTGATCATGGTCTCGCTGAAGAGATGGCGGTGGGTAGTGCGCTCAATATGCTGGTTCCAGGTCGAGTGTCTCGTCGGTTTGCTCCTTTCGACTCCAACTTGAGTCATTGGATACCCGTAGATCTAACGGACCAAGCAGATGCAGCATGTGTCGCTCTTGACAACTATGTGCTGACAAGCAATCGGATCGAGGTTGAAGGCTCTGACCTATTGGTTCTGCGACCTAAACAGTACCGAATGGATGCGGCGCCTCCAGAGGTGCTGCCAACTTCAAACGGTAGATGGGACTGGAACAGTCTTTTTCTCGCCACTGAGAGCCCAATGCCCATAGATCCTCCTCAAGGCCCCGGCGGCCACCCAAACTGCCCCACCCCTGGCCACCCAAACTGCTC
>TARA_B110001454_G_scaffold79730_1_pt1 | contig 11877 bp, 12 predicted proteins | sample TARA_B110001454 | Tara Oceans TARA_B110001454 (sample SAMEA4397004) | marine metagenome | biome: Polar Biome; feature: [MES] marine water layer (ENVO:01000295) within the mesopelagic zone...; material: water (ENVO:00002006), including particulate matter (ENVO:01000060) such as...... | reverse complement strand
GCAGGGCCAGGTGGCGTGGTGGTGCGTGCCGATGCTGGCGGTGCTGTCGCTCAACCGCGAAACCATCGTGGTGGCGGTGTTGCATGCCGCGGCCTGGCATGGGTGGCGCATGTGGCGCGACGGTGCAGGCCTGTGGGTGAATGCGCGTGCCATGACCCGGGTGGCATTGCCCCTGCTGGCTGGGTTGCTGGCGGTGGTGCTGGTGCGCGCTGGCCTGGTGCACTGGTTGGGGCAGAACGCGGGCTCTGTGGCCCTGATGCACGACGGCGAACAACTGCGCATCGTGGCCGGTTTCACGCGGATGCTGAGCAAACCTGACCACGCACTGGCGCTGCTGTTGATCGGGGCTGGCGCGCTGGTGTGGTTGCCCTGGCGCTGGCGGCGCTTGCCGGCTTCATTGCGGGTGATGCTGGTGGCGTCAGTGCCTGCGTTGGCGATGTTCCTGGCGGTGGGGAACGTCGTGGAGTTGCGGATGTACAGCGAGTTGGTGCCAGTTTTTGCGCTTGGATGCTGGACAATCACGGCTTGTTGTTGTGCGCAAAGTTCTCGTTTGGAGACCGGTGGCTGATTTTGGAGTGATGCACATGTCGTGCTTGATTTCAGTGTCAAACCTTGGATGCATCCGATTCGACGTATTTGGCGTAGCGATTCACAAATTTGGGGTGTGACATGAGGCTGAGCCTGCGGGTGAGAAAACTGTACGCGAACGTCGCGGCGTTCAAGGGTAAAAACAAGGCTGAGCGGCACAAGATCCGGCGAAAAATTCTTGGCGGCACGCGTGATGACGATACCGTGGTGATGCATCACACCGATGTCGAGATATTCAAATTGACGCAGGATCGCACATTTCCTTTGGAACTGACGACTGCAAAAAAGATCATTGTCATGGTCGTGCCTGAGCACAACGCTATGAGCGGCGGGATCTACTCGTTTTTTTCGATCGTCGAGCAGATGCGTCGCCTGCGGCGCGAGCATGGCTATCACATCATCACGGTGACACGTCCCAATCCGATTGGTGAGACTTATTTCCGTAACACGAACTTCAGGAATTCCGAGAACGTGTACCGATTCTCGCAGATTCCGTTATGTCTGGCAGCTGAGGAGATCTACTTGCAGGTCCCTGAATATGCTGTGGCTTCGTTTTATGAGGACTTGTCTGAAGACGAGAAAGTTTACCTCTCCGGGCGCAGGGTAAAGGTCAATATCCTCAATCAGAACGTACAGTTGATGCCGGAGCGTGACCAATTCCGTTCGATCTACAGTTTGACATCAGATGTCACTCAATCGGTCGCGCATCATGCCTACTTCAGTCAGGCATATGCCAATCGATATCAGTTGCCAACGCTTCTTTTGCCCGCGTACACCGACCTCAGTCAGTACCCCTCATGTGGCTTTGGGCAGAAGGATAAGTTGATCATTTATTCGCTCGACGAAGCGCGTCACAAAGCGGCGTGTCTGGAGCAGATTAAGGTGAATTTTCCTGATTTCGAGTTGATCGAAATCAAAGGCATCCCATTCGATAAATTCATGGAACTTGCCACACGCTGCACCTTTTCGATCACCTTCGGGGAAGGGTTTGATGGGTACTTGGCGCAGCCCATCATCCAGGGTGGAATTGGTTTTGCGGTTTACAATGACGATTTTTTCCCTTCGCGGCATTTTCTTGATTACAAGAGCATTTTTTCGTCGCCAGATGAGATGGTGTCCCAGATTTGCGAGGTGATGAAAGAGTTGTTGGCAGACCCGGCCGCTTACACAGCGCTCAACGCTGCATTTGCTGCCGAGTATGATCGGCTCTACTCAGTCAATGATTACGTGGCACGGATTCGCAAGCTGACACTTGGTCAGTTCGAGCTATTCCCGGAAGGATGGAAGTCATGAGCGATCGTTTGCGCATTCTGGTGTGCGGCCCGGGCCTCATCGGGCGCAAGCATGCCCAGTTGATCATGCAAAGCGATCACTGTGAGTTGGCCGCGCTGGTCGGTCCCGACGGTGGCGACAATTTGTCTTTCGCATCGGATTGTGGCGTGCCCCTTTATGACCGCCTTGACGAGGCAGTGTCAAACGCCCGGGTCGATGCAGTTATCTTGAGTTCGCCCAACGCCTTCCATCATGAGCAGGCCTTGTTTTGTATCCGAAATAAGATTCCTGTGCTCGTTGAAAAGCCGCTCACAGACGACATAAAGCATGCGGCCATGTTGGTGGACGAGGCCATCAAGCGCGATGTCCCGGTCCTTGTAGGTCATCATCGAGCCCACAGTCCGTTGCTCGAGACGGCATGTGAATTTTTATCATCGCCAGCCTTTGGACGGATGGTGTGTGTTCAAGCGAGTGCGCTTTTCTACAAGCCTGCACATTATTTCATCGACGGTCCCTGGCGTGCCCTCAAAGGCGGGGGGCCGCTGCTGATTAACATGATCCATGAGGTCGGCCTGTTGCGCTATTTCTGTGGAGAAATATCCGCGGTATTCGCGGCTGCTGGGAGCCACATCCGAGGCTTTGAGGTCGAAGATACTGTGGCCATCACCATTGAATTTTCCTCTGGTGTTCTAGGCAATTTCCTCTTGTCTGACACTGTGGCGAGCAGCAAGAGCTGGGAAATGACCAGTGGAGAAAATTCTGCATACCCATTTTTCCCTGATGAGTATTGTTATCACTTCGGTGGTACCCGGGGCTCTCTCGACTTTCCGAGCATGCACGTCAGGACCTATGATGCGGACACCGATCCGTCTTGGTGGCGAGCTTTCGAAACAGACAGATTGTTGACAAAGCGAGCTGATCCGCTCGCAAGACAGTTGGACCATTTCGTCGACGTTGCTCGTGGTGTCGTGACTCCAAAGGTGTCCGCCCTCGACGGGTACAAAAACATGTTGATCGTACAGGCGATATCCGACTCTATCTCCAAACGTGCAAGGATATCCATTTGAATATCATGAAGGTCTTGTTGCTCGATTCAGCGTTCTCTGCTGAACCAATGTATGAGTATTTGATCGGGGCTGGCCACGACGTCTGGGTCATGGGCTCCCGCGCCAGCGATGTACTGGCCGTCAGGGCCGGCGAGCGTTGGGTCAATCAGGACTACAGCAAGCCCGAGGAGGTGATTAAACATCTCGTGCGATTGGGCATCGAGGCGGTGGTCCCCGGTTGTACGGATGTGTCGCTGGAGACGTGTACTCAGCTAGGCGCACCATGGTTCAAGGGTGACACGCGTGCTGTCAATGAGGCTCTGTCCAACAAGGCCCAGTTCCGGCGTTTGTGTGACCAACTTGAATTGCCCGCACCGAGAGCTCAGGAGTTGACATCCTTCCCCAAGAACGGTCAGTTCATTTGCAAACCGGTGGATGCCTTCAGCGGACGGGGCATCAGCGTGTTTGATGGCCAGGACCTCAGTGCATTGCAGGATGCAGTGGTTGAGGCTCGGCAGGCAAGCCCGACAAGCAGCATGGTGATCGAGAACTTCTGTGCTGGGGATCTTTACAGTTGCAGTGCCTTTGTGGTTGATGGCAAATTGACCGCCCCGCACTTTGTTCGGGAAGGGTCCTCGGCAAATCCCTATGTCGTGGACACGAGCTACGTCGTTTCTGATTTGGATGCGCACGTTGTCGAATCCCTGGTCACGGGTCTTGAGCGATTGTCCATGCACCTCGGTCTTTCAAATGGGTTGCTTCACACGCAATTCATCCTGAGCGATGGAAGTCCGTACATTGTGGAGATAACCAGGCGATGCCCGGGAGATCTTTACTCTCGATTGATTGAGTTTTCGACGGGTTTTCCTTACGCGGCAAGTTACGTGTCAGCATTCGTTGGAGACATACGAGTTGGGCGTCCGATGGCTGACCGGAATATTATTCGTCATACTGTGACTTCATTCGAAGGGGGGGTGTATGGCGGTTTGTTCTTCAAAGAAAGCCGGGTTGTCAAGGCTTTTTATCCGCTGGCCAACCTCGGTGTGAGCCTGCTGCCCAAGCAAGGTAATCGGGCGGGCGTGATTTTCCTGGATTTTCCGGGTAAATTGGAAATGTTGAAGAGTTTTGAAGACTTCCTGGCCAAGGACGTCTACCGCGTGAACTGATGCTTGTTCTGATTGAAGCATGAAACCCAATCACGCGGAAACGGCAGTTATTTGATTTTTGGAACCATTTAATGTCAAGACCACTGTATGTCACTCAGCCATTGATGCCCGAGTTGAGTCAATTGACGGAAATGCTCACGAACGTGTGGCAGTCGAAGATATTGACCAACGGTGGGCCGCTGCATCAGCAGCTTGAAACTGCGCTGCGTGAGCACCTCGAGATTCCGACAGCCATGTTGTTCAACAATGGCACGATTGCGCTGCTGGTGGCTTTGAAGTTGTTTGACCTTCCAGAGGGCAGTGAAGTTATAACGACGCCGCTCACGTTTGCTGCGACTGCGCATTCAATCAGCTGGAATGGTCTGAAGCCTGTTTTTGCGGATGTGCTGCCTGGCACACTCACCATCGATCCGCGAGCAGTCGAAAAGGCCATCACTCCCAAAACGTCGGCGATTCTGGGCGTTCATGTTTACGGGACGGTTTGTGAACTTGAAGCACTGCAATCAATTGCCTCGGCATACGGGCTCAAGTTGATTTACGATGCAGCCCATGCCTTTGGGACACGTGTTGACAATCGCTCGATCGCATCTTTCGGTGATGCCTCCGTCTTCTCGTTCCACGCCACAAAACTCTTCAATACCGTCGAGGGCGGGTTGATAGCGACGCCTCGAGAGACGGATCGAGATGCCATCTATTTTCTGAGAAATTTCGGTATCAAGAATGAGGAAGAAGTCGTTTCAGTCGGCATCAACGGTAAGCTCAACGAGATGCAGGCGGCCATTGGTTTGTTGAACCTCCGTTCGATCCGCGATGAGATGTCCGCCAGATCGCTTTTGCGAGCGAGGTACGCTGAGGTGTTGGATAGGCTGCAAGGTATTTCCCTGCAGCCGGTGCAAGAAGGCGTGACAAGCTCGGAACAGTATTTCCCGATCGTGATCGACCCTTCCGTTTTTGGGCGCAGCAGAGACGATATTTATGACGAGTTGAAAGCGATTGGGATATACGCAAGAAAGTATTTCCATCCTATTTGCACGGACTTCTTGCCGTACAAAGGCTACGCCACACACACAGTACACGCAGTACCGTATGTTGAAACCGTGAAGAAGCAGGTCCTCTGTCTTCCGTTCCACAGTGGCGTCTTGGAAGAGGATGTGGAAGACATCCGAAGGGTGTTCTGGCGCCGCCCATGAGCACGGACGACCGTTTTATGCGAGGCCTCAGTGTTTGCGTCATCATTCCTTTTTGGAATGGCAGCGCGTGGGTTGAAAGAGCAATCCAAAGCGTGATTGACCAGACGATTCCTCCCGACGAGTTCATTATTGTGAATGATGGATCGTCGGTGGATGAGCGAAAAAAGTTGGAAGAAATTTCCGCTCACTATGGTGTTCGTATTCTTGACAAGGAAAATGGAGGCCAGGGTGCGGCGAGGAATTTCGGAGTGGCAGCATGCAAATCCGACTGGGTCTGTTTTCTGGATCAGGATGATTTTTTTCTCCCTGAACACATCGAAATACTCTCGGATTGCTTGCGTGAGTCATCATGCCCGCCGGACGTCGTTTATGGCAGTTTTCACTTGGCTGACTCAACCGGCATGGTGCACATTGAAAACGCTCTCGAGAAAACTCAGCCCGGATGTCACCCACCGTCTGTGGATCCGATCGCTGTGTACGGGCGAAATCTCAGCATTTTGCCCTCGGCTGCGATGATTTCAAAATCCGTGTTTGTGGAGGCTGGAGGATTCGATGCTCAATTCAGGGGCTACGAAGATGACGATCTTTTTGCTCGTCTGATATTGTCGGGAGTGAAATTCTGTTATGTCCCCCGCGCAGTTTATGTTTGGTGCCAGCACAAAGGATCTACCACCTGGTCTGGCACGATGTCTCGGAGCCGGTTTCTTTTTTATGTAAAAGTGCGTAGTCAATTCATCGGTGAGTCTGGTTTTCTATCCCGCGACATGGCCGCTGCACTTGAGGATCGATTCGGACGATTCTTTTACAAATCCGCTGCCTATGCCAAGATTCAAAGCGATGATAATAAGGGCGTGGAATTGAATATACTGCGTAATTACGTGTCGGATGTTGTTGTTGATGATTTGGGTTGGACTTCTCGGGCGATTTACAAGACTCGGTTGTGGGTTTTGGAGCGGTCAGATTGGTTTCCTATGTCTTTGTTCTTCGCTGCAAAAAGGTTTAATCGTGTGCGTGTTGAATCTCGACGTGTGCGCGATGGCCGTCAATTTTTGCAATGAATCTGACTTCAATAAATTTGAAGCGGTTGCGGTTTTCTATTTGTTGCGGCCTTAACAAGACGCAGCCAATTTTATTTTTTTCCGAGGTCTGAAATGGCTGATAATTACATTAATTCTCGACTCACAAAACTTCTCAATACCTGGTCTCCCTTGCGGTTGCGAAAAAATTTGAGAGCAGTGGTTGATGAGCGGGAGCAACATGCTTTCTCTGTTCGGCAACTGATTGCGCAGCGAGCCCGTTTGTTCGAATTGATTGAGTTCGCTGGTCGTCTTTCTAGCTTCAAAGATGGTGGCGGTGACGTTTCTTCGGTTGCGAATCAGGTTCGACGCACTGAGTCACAGTTTTATCAAGATATTATTGGGCTACTAGTTGCCAAGGGGAAGCGGGGCGGGTTTTTTGTTGAATTTGGTGCCTGTGATGGCGTCAGAATAAGTAACACCTTTGTCCTTGAAAAGGAATTTGGGTGGTCGGGTATCCTCGCTGAGCCTGGTCGTGAGTGGCATGCCGATCTTAAGAAGAACAGAGCTTGCTCCATTGAGACCCAATGCGTGTGGTCAGAAACCGGGAAGAAAATACCGTTCTATGAGGCCCAGGGCAATCACTTGGAGTCTTCTGCTGATGCCGGGTCCATGCAGATAAATCGTGCTCAGTCCTATGAGGTCGAGACAATTTCTCTTTGTGATCTTCTGAAAAAGTACAATGCGCCACATTTCATTGATTTTATGTCCGTGGATGTGGAGGGGGCAGAATTCAATATTCTTGAGCCATTTCCGTTTGATGACTATAAATTTGGTATTATGTGCGTTGAGCATCACCAGTCGGATGAGGAAGAGCGTATTAAGGCTCTGATGAAGAAGAACGGTTATAAACAAATATTTCGTTCTATTTCGGGCTTTGACGGGTGGTATGTGCCGGAGCAAACGGAAGCGTGAGTCCGCTGATCATTGATTTTTGATTGGTTTTCCGCACAACCGGACATCGCCGAGGCAGATCTTGGAGGATGTCCACTACGTCGCGACATTCCTCCATTTTTTGACTCTCATGCAAGTGTTCTCAGATAGAGGAGTTGTTGGTCCATGGTCCAACCAAGATGAAGGCTGCGTAAACGTAGGAGTGACCGTGCCTCAGATTGGCGATTGGAAAGAATCAACTCTTTAACCAGTTTGCGAGCGTGTTTCTGGATAAGGAGATCGCACGTTGCAGTTTTTAGCCATTTGGTCAGAGAAGGCTCATCCATAGCATGCGCAAAGTTGTGCATACCGTGGAAACCGAAGCTGTGTCGGTAGGGCCCGTACTCGCAACCGAAATCCTGCGCCATATCCAGCGGCGCAAAGCGAATGCCGTGCTCACGTTCCAGTTCGGACCGGCGCTGCACGCAGACCACCATATCCTCAGGCTCGGTCGTGTCGAGGTTTTCCAAAGATGCCAGAGCATCAAGCAAGCGTTTGGAGCGCAGCGAAAACCCGCCATTGCCCACCATGCCGGGATGGCCTCCGTGATACCAGGGCGGCCCGATGTAGTCCACAGAGAGGAAGTCTGGCCGCCACAGTTCTGGGTGGGTGATGAAGCCATCCCACTGAACGATGAGCACATGGCTGGTGTGGATGTGGGCTGCCAGGTCCTTCAGGACGATGCGGTTGTAGTCCTGGATGCCCGTGAGTGCCGGGATGGGCACCCAGTCGATGCCCTCGGGCGGTTCGCCGTACCGGCTCTCTGGCTTCGGGCCCAAAAACAGCACGCGACCGAAACGCGCGCGTGCCATGCACTGCCGCAGCGCGTAAAAGGCCTGCGGCACGCTGCGCGTGTCCACGCAGCACAGCGTCACGTCTGGCAAATCAAGCATGTCCATCGGCCGTGTCAGCGGTAAACGTCAGCTTTCGTCAGGTACTGCCCCACGTAATCCGACACGCCCTGTTCCAGCGAATGGAACGCCGCATCACACCCCGCTGCGCGCAGCTTGCCCATCTTCGCTTCGGTGAAGTACTGGTAGTTCGGGCGAATGCTCTCGGGCATGTCCACGTACTCGATGTTCACGGGCTTGTTCAGTGCTGCGCCAATGGCCTGCATCAGGTCCACGAAGCTGCGCGCCTGGCCGGTGCCCAGGTTGAACACGCCGCTGGCCTGTCGGTTGTCCAGCAGCCACATCATCACGGCGCAGCAGTCTTTCACATAGACGAAGTCGCGCAGCTGGGCGCCGTCGGCATAGCCTTCCTTGTGTGACTTGAACAGGCGGATGGTTTCGCCGCGGGCAATCAGTTCGGTGTTCTTGGCCACCAGGCTCTTCATGTCGCCCTTGTGGTACTCGTTGGGGCCATAGACGTTGAAGAACTTCAGGCCGGCCCATTGCGGCGGGGCCTTGCCTTCGGCGGCGCGCTCCACGGCCCACTTGTCGAACTGGTGCTTGGACCAGCCGTACAGGTTCAGCGGGGCGAGCTTGTCCAGGGCCTCGGGCGCCTGGTTGTCGTCGAAGCCTTCCTGGCCGTCGCCATAGGTCGCTGCCGACGAGGCGTAGATGAAGGGCGTGCCGCTGTGCGTGCACCACTGCCACCAGGCCATGGTGGCGCGCAGGTTGACGCGCAAAATCTCATCGCCATCGGTGGACGTGGTGGACGAGTTCGCGCCCATGTGGAACACGGCGTCGGCCTGGCTCAGCTTGGGCAGCAGGCCGTCGATCTGGCGGTAGTCCACCATGTCCAGGAAGCGGCGCTTGGCCACGTTCTTCCACTTGCCGTGCGTGCCCAGGTCATCGACCAGCAGCAGGTCGGTGCGGCCGCGCGCGTTGAGGTCTGCAACGATGTTGGAGCCGATGAAGCCGGTGGCGCCGGTGACGATGATCATGGGGTGGGCTCAAGGCTGAAATGAGAGCCAGATTATGCCCGCGGGCTTTTGACACTCTGTTGGCTTTAGCCCAGCAGCCTGCGGGCCAGCACCGACCACATCTCGCGCCGCCGAGACGGGCGGGGAGCTTCCTTTTGGTTTAAAAACGTTGTAAGCTTCATGGCATTTTAAACCCAACCCGAGGAGGCGTCATGATTGCAGATCGCATTCGTCAAGCACGATTGGCGGCAGGCCTGACACTGGGTGCGTTGGGCGAACAGGTGGGTGTTTCCCACACAGCCATCCACAAGTACGAGAAGGGTCTGCTGACGCCGTCATCGACTCAGTTGCTCAAGCTGGCCCGCGCCTGCGGCATCCGGACCGAATACTTCTTTCGCACGCATGCGGTTGAACTGCTGCAGCCCGAGTTCCGCAAGCTCTCGACCTTTGGCAAGACAGCCCAGGATGGGCTGAAGATCAAGGTCGTCGAGTTGGTGGAGAAGCGCGTGGAGTTGCTTGGCGCATTTCCCGAACTGTCGTTCCCGGCTTTTGCGCCGCCCGCGAACTTGCCTGCGCACATCACCTCGCTGGATGAGATCGATGCGTTCTCAGATACGGCGCGCAACGCTTGGCAGTTGGGGCTGAACCCGATTGCTGACCTCACTGATACCCTCGAAGGCCTTGGCTTGCTGGTCATCGTGGTCGATGAAGAGAACCCGGGCTTTTCTGGCTTGACGGCCAAGGCACGGGCCGAAGATGGCCGGGAGTACCCGGTCGTGGCTGTTTCCAGGCGCTGGCCCGGTGATCGGCAGCGGTTCACCCTGGCGCATGAGTTGGGGCACCTGCTGCTCGAAGGGCGGCTGGCTGACGGCATCAACGAGGAGAAGGCCTGCGACCGGTTCGCCGGTGCCTTCCTGGCGCCGCGTGTTGCGGTGTTGCAGTTGCTTGGCACACAACGCCATGCGCTGGAATGGCAAGAGCTGTATGTGCTCAAGCACGAGTTCGGTCTGTCGATGGCTGGATGGCTGCAGCGCGCCAAACAGTGTGGCGTGATCACCGAGGCTGCTCACCTCTCTATGTTCAAGCGGTTTTCGGCCAAGGGCTGGCGCAAGACTGAGCCTGGCGAACCACTGCCGCAAGAGCATCCACGGCTGTTTGATCAGTTGGTGTACCGCGCCTTGGCCGAGCAATACATCTCCGAGGGCAAGGCGGCGGAACTGCTGGGCATCCCGATGATGCGCTTCCACAAAGAACGCCAGCTGGAGTCATCGGATGCGGTTGCTCATCAGTGATGCGAACATCTTGATCGACATGGAAGCGGGAGCGTTGATGGGGACGCTGTTCCAGCTTCCGATGCAGTTCGGCATTCCTGATCTGCTCTACTACGAAGAAATCGAACCGGGCAGTCCTGGCCTTGAAGACCTGGGCTTGCAGGTCATGGCGGTCAGCGGCGACTTCGTGGCGTATGCCCAGCGGTTACCAGGCCAGCACAACCATCTGCTTCCCGCGAAAAACGGCCCCAGACCCAGTCACAACGACTACTTGGCACTGGCGCTTGCGAAGCAGGAGGTCTGCACCTTGCTGACCGGTGACACCAATTTGCGGATGGTTGCCAACAAGGAGCAAGTCAACGTCATGGGCACCATCGGGCTGTTGTCCGCCATGATCGAGAACCAACTGCTGACGGTCGATGATGCCTTCAAGGCGCTCGATCGCATGAAGTCGGGCAAGCGACGGCTGCCCTGGGCGGAAGCCGAGAAAATGCTGAATGCGCTGCGTTGATATGCGCCAGCACATCCGCAGCGTGGGCCTTGAGGCACCAGTGTTCCTTGCGCCGTGTCTGAATAGCGCTCAGCCCAGCAACCTTCTGCCCAGGACTGACTGCATGTCGCGTCGCCCATCGGCAATCAGGTGAATGATGACTTGCTTGCCCACCACGCGGTAAACCACACGGTACGGCTTGAAAAAGGTTTGGCGATACTCCTTGATCCCGAGGCTCACCAGTTCTTTCGGACAGCTGCCTCGCTCAGGAAAACGTGACAAACCTGTCACCGCTTCCATCCACCCATCCAGCACAAAGTTGGCGTTGTCCGGGCAGTCAAATGCGGCGATGTGATCGTGGATGGCCTCCAGATCCTGCTCAGCACCTTCGGTCAGCAAGACGGCGTAGTTGGCTGGTCCGCTGCTCATCAGACTGCGGCATGCTTGGCGCGCAGGCGGGCGACGACTTCTGCCACCGGCTTGACTTTGCCCGCGGCAACGTCCTGGTTGCCCAGCGCCAGAATTTTCAGCAGGGCCAGTGTTTCCTGTGTCTCGTCGAAGGACGCCACATCCAGCAGCACGGCTTTGGCTTCACCGTTCTGTGTGATGACCAAAGGCTCGCGCAGTTCGGTGATGTGCGCCAGCACCTCAGCGGCGTTGGCTTTGAGGTAGCTGATGGGTTTGACTTGGGAGGCGTAACGCATGGCCGAACTCCGGATGTTGGAGGGACTGAATATAGTCTTTTTATGGTCTGATGGGCTGTGATCAGTCGGCTGACTGGATGCGACCTCCCGGCATCACGCAGATGTGAGAGAGTGTTGACAAGCTTTGCCACACGCTGACACACATCGATGTCATCCGGCTGGTCAGCACGGATCAGCTTCCGCGCCAGGCCATGCTCCCTGACGATTTTCATTGACCGTGAACGGTCAGTCAGCAGCCTGAATGCGCACCATGCCGGCGTAAATGCCGCCCAGG